>Ga0256405_10005246_pt1 | contig 22789 bp, 19 predicted proteins | sample RumenRJG_02DNA_FD_189096 | JGI IMG/M metagenome (GOLD analysis project Ga0256405, IMG submission 189096) | Bovine rumen microbial communities from Lethbridge, Alberta, Canada - RJG_02 | ecosystem: Host-associated > Mammals > Digestive system > Stomach > Rumen | place: Canada: Alberta... | reverse complement strand
TGCCGGGATGATACAGGAACGTCGAGTCCTGACGGAAAGGCGAATAGCCGTTGTTCGGGTAGTTGTTGGGCGATTCGTTGTTGCCGAACAGCACCACGAGGCCGTTTCCGACCAAGCGTTTCAGTTCGGCTCGCCGAGCGATGTAGGTTTCTTTGCTAAACATATTTCTTTAGATTTCTTCGATTTCATATTTCGGCGATTCGCCGTATTTGTTGGTTTCGGGTTTGCTGTCGAGCAGCGTGAAAACAAATGTTGCAATACCTGCAATCAGCGAAACGACAACACTAACGAAGTACACGGGACTCGTCAATTTCTCTACGATGGCTTCTGGGTCGGGATTCACGCTTTGCAAGATGTCAAAGACACCACTTGAAACCAGATAAAACATCAGAATTAGACTCGATGCAAAACTAAGGATGGGCCACAGCATGTTGTGTCCAGTGTCCTGAACTCTGCGGATGGTGAGCGGCAACAGCAGAATGGAAAGCAGCGAAGAAATGATCTGTGCTGTGTTGTAGGGCAGAACGATGGTAGCGATGGTGCTGACAATCCAGTAGAAAATTAAGAAAGCAAGCAACGTCCACCAGTATTCCGAACGACGCGAACGACCTTTGATGTCGGTTAATCTACTCATGGCGAGTTTTACGGCCTCGCCGAAGCCCAATTGCGGTTTTGCAGTTACTTTTTTCATAAAATTCGATATTTAATTAAGATTCGCACGCAAAATTACAAATATTTTTGTAAAAATAAAAATGTTTTGTCAAAAAATGTTGTATATTGGTGATATACAACTCTTTTTTTGTAAGAAAATCGGACTATTCTTTCAGCAGGTCAGGGCGCAGACGACGAGTCCGCTCCATGGCCTGCTCCATTTCCCACTCCTTGATTTTCGCCTCGTTGCCCGAGAGCAGAATTTCAGGCACTTTCCAACCTTTATAGTCGGCAGGTCGCGTGTAAATCGGAGCCGACAGCATGTCGTCTTGGAAACAATCGCTGAGGGCACTCTGTTCGTCGCCAATCACACCCGGAACAACACGCACAATGGCATCAGCCATAATCGCCGCCGCCAGTTCGCCACCCGTCAGCACGTAGTCGCCAATCGAGATTTCGCGCGTGATGAGGTGCTCGCGGATGCGGTGGTCGATGCCCTTGTAGTGGCCGCATAATATAATAATGTTGTTGAGCATCGACAATTCGTTGGCCACGTGCTGGGTGAACTGCTCACCGTCGGGCGTGGTGAAAATCACCTCGTCGTAGTCGCGCTCCGCCTTCAGTGCCGAAATACAGCGGTCGATGGGCTCGCACTGCATCACCATCCCTGCGAAACCGCCATAGGGATAGTCGTCCACGCGCCGCCATTTGTCGGTCGTGTAGTCGCGCAGGTTGTGCAGCCGAATCTCGGCCAGACCCTTCTTCTCCGCCCTTGCGAGGATGCTTTCGTGCACGAATCCCTCAATCATTTCGGGCAATACGGTGATAATGTCGATTCTCATACAGAGTGCAAAAGTACGAAAAATCGTTGATATAGGGAAATAAAATCGGGAAAATGTCGTTTCGTCGATGATGAAACATGAAGAAATGCCATCTGTCGCCGCCTATTTCAACTCAATAATGTCGCTCCACCGCGTCGTCGGGTTTTTGCTTCGGAAATCGTGCTTGATGGCGTTGGCGAAGACTTCGGCCTTGCCTTTTCCGCCCTTCTGGGTGTATTGCTGGCTTCCTAACACGATGGTTTCGGTGCCATTGACCTTGTTGATTCGGTCGATGACAGCATCCAGTCGCTTCATTTTCTGGAATTGCTCGGCATTGTAGTCGAAAAGGTCGAGTTGCATGGGTGAGTTGGGACCAATTCCCATGACGATGACACCGGCTTTTTTATAGTGGTAGCCTTTGACGTAGATGCTCTTCAACACCTCTGTGGCAGCCTTGCAGATGTCAATGGTGCTGTTGGTGGGCACGGTCAGACGCTTTTCTTGGAAATTCCAGTACTGCGGCAGGTCTTCGCGAAACAGATTGGTATGGAGAAACACCCCGATGATGCTCGCGACGGTGTCTTGGGCGCGGAGTTTTTCGGCACAACGGGCGGCGTAGTTCGAAACATGGGTTTTCAGCGTGTCGAAATCCGTCACCATACCGTTGAAACTCCTACTGGTGCAGATACTTTTCTTCTTCGCCATCTCCTCGTTGGGCACGGCGTCGATACCGTTGAGTTCCTGCCATGTTCTGAAAATGACAATATTGTTGAAGGTGGCGCGAACCAAACTGTCGGGCATCTGGGCGAAATCGTAGGCGGTTTTCACGCCGATGGCTTCCAGTTTGGCAGCATATCGTCGGCCAATGCCCCACACCTCGTTGATGGGAAAGAGTTTCAAGGCTTTTTTTCGCTTTTCGTCGGTGTCAATCAGGCAGCAATGGCGATAGCCCGGATATTTCTTCGCAAAATGACTGGCCATCTTCGCCAGTGTTTTCGTCGGTGCAAGACCGATGCTGACAGGCATTCCCACGCTCTTGCGAATGCGTTTGTGCAGGTTCTCGCCCCATTCCTTCAGATTCGTTCCATCAAAGCCGTTCCAATACACGAAACTCTCGTCGATGCTGTAGCGAAAATAGGCGGGTGCTTCCTGTCGAATAATCTCCACAACGCGCCCCGTGAGTTCGCCGTATAACTCGTAGTTGCTGGAAAACACGGCAATTTTCTCATTCGGAAAGAGTTGCTGTAATTGGAAATAAGGTGTTCCGGCCTTGATTCCCATCTTTTTCGCCTCGTTGCTGCGTGCCACCACGCAACCGTCGTTATTCGAAAGAACAACGACCGGCTTGTCTTTCAGGTCTGGCCGAAAGACACGCTCGCACGAAACGTAACAGTTGTCGCAGTCAACGATGCCGTACATAGTTACCTAACCCTTTTATTTAATAAGTTTAAGGTCATGTCAATCCACCTGTCATATCTGAAATGAGGTGGCATTTCGAGAAGTTCATGCTTAAGCTGATTATATATGGATTCTGACAGTACAAGGAAATTTCCAGCACCTAAAGGTACGCCTTTCCATCCGACTATTGTTTCCTCCACCTCGAAGAATCCAAATTGACAATCTCTTAATGGTGGACAGACTTCATGGCACATTTCGATGGTCATGTCACCATAAGCGTAATTCATACTGTAGATACGTGCTTCTTTGGTAATGACTAAAATCTCTCCAGGATTGCCCATGGCTCCACTATAAGCTAATGAGAAGGCGACAATATCAAGATTTTTAAAATCGCCGTAGTTCTTCTCGTCAATGTAAATTACTTTTTTCATAACTAATCCTATCTCTTCCAGTGTTTTATCGTCCATACAATTACCCCCCACACCTCAAAGTTGTCGTCAGCATCGATGCGGATAGGCTGAAAGTCCTTGTTCGCAGGTCGCAATTCAATATAGCCCTCGTCCTTGTGGGAAAGGTCGAGGTATTTGATGGTAAACTCCCCATTGACATAGCCCACCACCACATCGCCGTGATGCGGTTCCACACTACGGTCGATGACGGCAATGTCGCCGTGGTTGATTCCCACATCCACCATGCTGTCGCCCTCAACCTTGCCGTAGAACGTGGCTTCGGGATGGCGAATCAGGTCACGGTTGAAGTCAAGACTCTCATGCAGGTAGTCCTCCGCCGGCGAAGGGAAACCAGCCCTGATTTCCGGTGCAATCAATAGTTCAAGTGGATGCTCGAACTCGCTTTTTATCAATTTGATTCCGCTCATGGTTTGAATCTTTTTATGGTGCAAAGGTACACAATATTACGCATACAAAAGTGTGAATCACCATAATTTTAAATATGAGTAACTAATTTTCGACAAAACAGAAATGGTTTCGTATTTATTTCTCTAAACTCTCATTTTTCATATACCCATATAATCTTTAATTGAAATAATTCTCTCTTTAATTTCCTCATCAATGATAAAACATTGCTGCGAGTCAATCATGGCAATGTTGTCAAACTCTATTTTGTCGTTGCCTTTGTCCAATATCGTATGTCCAAATACTTGGAAGATTTTGTTTAACCCGTATGCTTTTGGCGCGTCTGGAATGGCATGCTCATTAATGTCAGCCCAAAGAATGCTACCCGTCTTTTCTCCAAACAATGAGCGTTGCCTGCCAACAACAGCCAGCATATCCTGCCCTTTACCGTCGTCATCCAACAGATTGATCTTGTCAATCATATCTGGGTCGGCTACGGAAACCTTATTGTCAAACAGGTTCCATACGTTTTCATTGACCTTCTTCAGCCAGTAAAGCGTCAGGCCAGCATGCGAAAATACGAATGGCACCCCATTGACCGATTCCATGTGTGCAAGCTGAAACAAATCCTTATAATCATTGAATGTCTGATGGTATTTGTTCCAGTTCTGATAATCCATACGTGTCCCTCCTGCCAGTTCTTCAAATTGACTTGAAGCATAATGCTGGTCATGATTGCCTTTCAGCAATACAACTTTGCCCATGTTGTCCTGCTTCAGTTTGATAATCTCCATCAGATTTTCAAAGATGTCATCAGCCAGACCGTCTTCATCCTCATAGGGATCAAGATAGTCTCCTAAGAAAATCACCCTGTCAACAAAATCCAAATACTTTTTGACAGGCTCTTTCCAAAAGGTGCGACCATGAATGTCAGGTAATACTAATATCTTTTTTTTCATATTACAGATTCTTTTAACATCATGATTGCCTCATCTGCATTCTTGTCAGTAATTCCGACCTCAGGATTTGTCTGAACGAAATGGGGCTTCTGTTCTGGCAACATGTTGTCCATATCGTCGATAATTACATAATGACTAACCTTCTTGCCATGTTTGTCTAACCACTCCTTAATCTCCATACCTCTAATAGAGAAAAGCTCCATGTGGTCAAGGTCTGCATTTAGAAGAAGCTCATCGCTGACAGTATTAGGGGTAATGCCAATCAGCCTACCTGGCAAGCCTCTGTCATGCCACATTGTCTCCAATTCTGTGAGTCCAAAACTCTTCCATGAAGAGGATATGACTATTTCAGCGCCCGTCTCATCCAAAATCTTTTTGAGATTGGCAACAGATATTGGATCAAAAGCATATCCATACTTATCCTTGGGGGTATTCCTATCCATCTGAGAATACCACCATCCTGTGTTCAGCACACCATCAATGTCTAGAAATATTACTTTGCTCATAAAAGTTTTTTATTTTAAAATGATTTGAAGTATTGATAAAAGAATAATGCCAATAATCAAAATCCATCTGTTGATATTGATGGATTTCGCAGTATCATTCTTCGAAGACCCTATCGAACTAATCAAGGATTCAGTGGAAGTCTGAAGGGCCGACTGAATCTGCTGTGAGATTGACTTGATTTCTAGACCTAAAGAATTCACCTGAGAGAGTAGGGAACCAATACTGTCAGCTTTTTCTTGAATGGAACTTAGTTTCTCATTGATACCTTCAGCTGTAGTAGAAATAACGGTAGGAATAGCTTCGAGCTTCTGTTTAATGTCTTCAAGGACAGCATCCTGGCTTTCCTGAGATTCTTTCAAATCCTTGGAAATTTGAGAAAGAGATTCCTTGACTGCCTGGATTTCTGACGTAGCCTTTTTTATCTCATCTTTCAGAGCATTCAAATCTTGGACATGCTTATCAAGTTTACCAATTTGCTCGGTAAATCTTTCAATTACAGGCTCTGTTTTGGTTTTGAAATCCGTACTTGTCTTTTCCACTCCAGCTTCAAATGAGCGGATGACTTCAGCACAAGTTGAGCCTACTCGTTTTATTGCCTCTGCAAATTCATGAGACAGAGACCCTTCTCGTGCTTGCAGGTCAGACTCCCATGACTGTAGCTTTACACAAAGAGCTTTAACAGCAGAAACATATTCTCTGACTTCCTTCTGCAATTCTGAACTTGCATTAACAGTCGATTCTACCTGCTTTCTTGCAGACTCAACTTCATTCAGGCTGGCTTCCATTTTTGCCAACGATGCTAATAGTTCATTTGATTCCATATAACTAATTAATTTGTTATTCAGATAAATAATTGTTCTTAAACCCATTGAGCCATTCATTGTGCAAATCAACTTCACACAGCATGTCCCAATTTCGCATTTGTCTTATTTCTTCTTCTGTAGCGGCATTACGTCCATCAATTGTAAATGCGCGTTTGAATTCCTCCATTTTCTGATAGAAGTATTGCTTGTCGTCTGTCCTAATACGGAATTCCCGATAACCACGCATATAACTATTCTTCAATTCATCTTGTAGATTGCGATTACCTCCCACTTTGAGATATATGAGGCAATAAACATTCAAAAAGTCCAATGTCGGGTTTGGCTCTGCTATAGCTCTTCTGATTAAACGTACAGCACCCTGCAAGTGTTTTATGTTATCTTTTGGAGAAGTAGTGCCAACGACATCATCATCTATGACCCTCATATATTTGAAAAGAACATCATATGACGACTCTTTTCCTTCTTTAGTGTCATAAGTAAGAGAGAAGTCCTGTCCACTCTCAGTTTGGTAATCTCTACGAGCATATTTAGAATTGAAATAATAGTAAATGTAGTCTTTAAGAGCTTCATTTGCTTCTTTCCAATTATCGCCATAGCTAATGCCTTCCATACAGAAAGAACGGATGTCATCAATAGCTTGTTTCCGCTTTACTGCAATTTTTTCATATATGAACTCTGTCAGGTAACCCAAACATTTGTGAACTTCATTTTCACCTCTGTAATTTGGAACTTTATTGATTTCCTGAACCGCTCTTTCCTTTGTATAGTACCTTTCAAGGAAACATTGCAATGCTCGGTAATATGAACCATCTTTTTTCCTTGTGGCGACAACGCGATAGACCTTCTTACCATAATCTTCTGTAAAATCATCAATAAGGCCAATACAACACATTCTATAGATAGCCTTGGCTATGTCACTCTTATCTCTGAGGATTTCAAGACTATCCTTATTTGTATCGTACTCTATTCCAGTCTCAATATTCCGCACACGGCGTGCTGCGCCTTCCTTCCATATCAAATAAACTTTCTCTTGTATTCCACCATTATCAAACAAATAAATTGGGATGGAAGATATGAAGGCAACCACCTCAGTTCCTTCTCCGGCTTCAAGTACCTTCTGTAAGAAATCAGAAACTTGAACAGTGTCCTTTAGTTCTGCATCGTTCCCATAGAAAATCTGAGTTTTAGAGCGGCTTAAGAGTTCAAACATTGTCCTCTTTTCAACGAGTGTACCTTTGAAGTTGTTATTATAAAAGTACATTACTGTTTCAAAGTCAACGTTCTGGTATTCAAAAGCTCTGGCAGGAATGGATAGCCCAGATTGCCGGAGCAGCTCTTCCAAATCGTTTTTATAAACATACCCTCTTCCTGCGTCTGGAACTTTCCTTAATTGACATTGATTATACACGGAACATTCCCCTTCACAGGGACCTTTATTACAACGATGGCAATCTTGATTACATAGACGGAAGGCAAAACGTTGGTTACAAACATCGCAATGAAGCTTTACCATATCCTTTTCCGGTGTACAATAATCAAAATATCGTTCATCAATGGAGAGTCCATAGTGATCTAATATCTCCTGTAGGTCTCCATCGTTAAACCATTTGTTTCGGATAATGGACATCGGGAAATTATTGACGGGGCAGCTACGGTTAATTCTGACAAGCTTATAGTCTGCTAATAGAATACATGATAAGGCCATCTTTCTGTCGCGTCCAGCACGTCCAGCTTCCTGAACAAAGCTCTCCAAAGAGCTGGAATAGTTCATGTTCACAGTAAATCGCACATTCGGTTTGTCAATTCCCATACCGAATGCCTTTGTCGCCACCATTAAAGACAACTTGTTCTCACGGAACAAGTCTAGGTTCTCAAATGATTCCCTGTCAATCTCGTCGGCATCGTCTCCATCCCCGCTACCCATAAATGTACCTAACTTATGAACACATTCGCCCAACGAATCTTTATTTGCGTTTACGGATATGCCCGTATTGTTTTTATGCGGACAAAAAACAATTCCCGCTTGAGCATATTCATCAGATTCTCCAAAGAAATCTTTAGGTAATTCGACTGACAAATCATCATCAATACTACCTTCGATGTTCTGACGCTCATTAAAACGCTTTTTTATCAAGGTAATAGAGTCTGGATCCTCCAGTGCCTCAATGAATCCAGGGATTTTTTCCAGATAGTCTTTCAAAAAGTCTTGTTTTGATGGATATACGCTCCATTTGCTTGTCATTTTAACAGCTTTGGGCAGGCCGTCATCAAGCATGTGATTCTTGTCGTAGTACTCATCTTCTTCACATACAACGGGAACCTTTTCTATCTTATACTGGAGTTCAAGGCGGTTTGTATTTTCCTCCCTTATTATGGTGTCGGAATCAAGTTCAAACGCACCATCGCCAGATAGCTCTCTTTCAACGTCTGCTAAAACATCAAAAGAAGCTGTAGCTGTAAGTCCGAACAACGTTAAATGCTTGTTACTATCCTTTTGTTTGGGTAACACATATTGGTAGAGATTCCTTCCAAGGTGCAAATATGTAAAACGGAAATCATGCCCCCATTCAGAAACGCAGTGTACTTCATCAATAACACCATAGCTAAAGTAAACACCTACATTGTGCATATTTCTCAACTTCTCACGGAAGCTGTATGTACATAGTCGTTCTGGTGAGAGGAAGACAAACTGCACCATTGACGTTTCCATCATCTTTGCACGTTTCTCTTTCTCTTGGGCATCAACAATGGAGTTGATATACGTACAGGTGTCAATACCAGCCTTTATCAGTCCATCATATTGGTCTGCCATAAGAGACCTAAGTGGGTCAACAACCAACGTGACTCCAGGCTGAAGCATGGCAGCCAATTGGTATGTCAAAGACTTACCACCACCAGTAGGTAGCAGACCTATTACGCTCTTATTCTGAAGGGCGCGGCTTAATATTGGCAACTGTCCTGGGCGGAAATCATCTTTGCGGAAAAGTAGTTGAAGAAAATGCTGGAGTTTTTTCTTCTTTTCTGTTATTGGCACATAGATACCCTGGGAATCTTTATTCACAAGAGGCTGATATGTGATGCAATCGGATGTATAGATGTGCCTTTCCGAGTGGATGTAGTTAGCAGAACGAATAAAGAAATAACATTTATCAGTACATTTGAAGCTACTAAAAGACTTGTCCTCCAGTCCAGAGCGACGCATAACAGCTACGTCGAACACTATATCATACAGTTTGGCGTGATTTGCCTTCTCAATGCCATTTATAACATTGACGCGGATAGAATTATCCACTACATTAGGCATGTGAAGAGGCGAACCTACAAAAGCAGGAGAACTGATGACATCTAATTGTAGATTGGGGAAGCGAATATCTTTGTATTCCTCACTTAATGTAGCCAGATTATTAAAAGAATCTGCAAGATCTTTCAATGCAAGAACCACACAGGGAACATCGCGCTCTATTGCAAGGATGTTCAGAGTTTCTTTCTTGTAGTCAACCCTGCCTGTTATCATAGCCTCTATTAAGGTTTTCTGAATACGTGCTATACCTATGGGAGAAAGTGCGAGTTGTAAGGTTTTAACCCATGAAGAATCAAAAGATTTTCTCCATGCCTCCTTAACTTTCGCAAAGTATTCATTCTTAAGAAGTGCTGTACTCTGTTCATAATCATTGATATCTTTTATACGCCAGCAATCCCAACCTTTGTTGATTAGAGCCGCTGTTCTATAATCATCTGAAGCTCGTGACCTATCGGTGTTGTGGTAAATTGCACCATCTATCTCAATAACGAAACCATGATTCTCTTTGCCATTTTTGCCAATCACAGGATATGGGTACTCACAGGCAAAATCTACACGTTGGGAGTGATGATCGCGCTGGCCAGTTATAGACATTAGGCTTCTTTGTGGCATGAAAACCTGACGAAGCTCTGCCGGAGCTTTCCTGAGAATAAAGTCCTTCTCGAAATCGCTTTCTAAAATCCAATTGCTGTAAATATTCTCATCTAAGGTTAGTCGGCCATCTATCGCATATAGAGCCAATAATATATCATTCAGCTCCAGTCCATTTATATCATAGTTCAAGGCACCAAGATTATCGTCCAGTTTCTTGTTACCAAGAGATTTAAAAGCATCTTCTACTGTTGGACTTGTCCTTGTTGGGAGTCCTCTTGTTACCATATTGTTGAGTAATGCAAGAATCGGATCCACATCATCATAAATACTGGCTCCTATATCAAATGGTGCAGCGACCTCAAAAGCTGAGAGCTGCCGATACAAGCCCAACATCTTCTTCTGGGTGTCCTCATCCGCGCTCTGGATCAGATTTCTGATAGCATCAAGCTGATATGATGCAAAGAATTGGGTGTCGGGATAATAATCAACAGCAATAAGATTGATTTGATTGTTTTCAAGCTTGAACACCTTAATATTGTATGAACATGGCTTGTTACTCTCAGAGTAACGATACTCGGATGCCGTTTCATTCATGAAGGTCTCAGGAGCGTTGAAATACTCATAAAAACGGTCGATTCTCCTGTTGTTACTATTCATTGGACTGATACAGAAGAAAAGGTGCTGCCCATGAACATTGGAACCAACTTTTTCCGCGAGCGACTTTAAATCTATTGAGTCAATATCAAGGATATTTGAGAAGAAATGAATAGTGACAGGACTTTCTCCAGCGATATCTCCCTGTGTAATATCATCTAAATAACGGTCTATGCAAGATATAGGAACATTTTCATTAACATAGGCACGCATATGTATCGCTGCACGTTCCAAGGCTGCTGATGATGGCTCAATTAGGGTTATCTTCTGGACCTTATTTTCAATTTTGTATTCACGAAGGTAATCAAAGAAACATATTGTAGCTAATCCCTGACCGCAGCCCCAATCAACAACATCAAATCCATCAGAGGTATAAGAAGAAGGACTAATACAAGAGAGTGCCTTATAGATTTTGGCTTGATGCATCTTGCCAAAAGAAAATAGGTAGCACTTCATCTGTGCGTCAGAATCCAATAGTTCTACACCCCTCTTCAGAGACTCATATAGATCATTTCTCTTCTTTTCAGATAATGACATAATGTAGTCCTGTGCGATGCGACGGATACTATTGAAGGAGATATTCCGAATAGCTGATATGTCATCCTTGTATGCCATACTACTTTCCTGTTATTGTATCTGCAAATCTATTTTCTTGATGCTGCTTCCAATTCTGCAATGCCAACTGTTTGGTAGTGTTGGCATAGCAGTATTCACAAAGATGTGGGCAGGTGTTATATTCACCGATGTCCTTGGATGCCATGCATTCACAAAATTGTCGCTGACCCGGATCTTTCTTGTGCGTGCTGATGAAATAATGGTTATGAGGCAAGAGTCTCGCACCCTGTGGCAACTCCGGCTCTCCAAACAAAGTAGGAGCAGGAACATCCTCTATCTTTACCTTCATGAATTCCATCAGTTCCTTATCATCCCATGCAAGTCGGGTTATGAGGTCACCGTCTATACAGCGGTTATGAAGAATGCCATACTTGGAAATATCTATCTTCTCCCCACATGTAGCCAGTTGGAAATTCCATCCTCGTTCACGATTCATGGCAGATAGCCTGTCGGCAAAATCTTCCATTTGGTAGATTTCCCATTCGTGGTAAGGGATGCCGTTTACTTCAAGATTATGCTTTACCTTCTTATACATTTTTATATCAGCATAGCTGAACACCAACTTCTCTGTATAATCTTTCAGTTGGTCCCCGATATACTGTACTTTCCGAAGCAAATCATCCACAGATATGTCATCAGTCAAAATCATGGGGTCGAACCGCCAGATGACCGCACCCTTGCCAAGTTGTTCAACAAGCAACTTGAATGTTTCGATGCGAGAAGATAGAGTAGGGACTCGTTCTAGTTTTTCTTCTTCATAGTCATTCAAGGTGTATTGAACGTAGCACTTAATGTTACGTTCCTTCAGAAGATGTAGATACGGCAACAGCGGACTGGGATTCTTTGACCAAAAGACAATGAAGCGTGTGTTCTCATAAGAGACATACGATTTAACTCCATTGAACGGATTCGTCCATGCAGAATAACCTTTCTGCAATCTATGGAAGAACCAATCAGCATAGAATGCTGGTATATCAGTGCTTCTACTAGCAGAAATAATAAGCGGGGCCTGCATCGATACGATGAAGCCTTCCTCTGTAGGTCGTTCTATTTTTGTCCAGGTTGCCATATCTGTTTTCTTTAAGAACCATATTCACTCATCCGCATGTGTGTTATACGACCATCGTTTACTTTTATTGTTATCAGTAAAGACTGGTTATATGCACCTTGATGTAAAAGAAGGGCAAAATCATTTGTTCCATCCATCCGTCGGCTATCTGTGTGAGTTGTTTGTTCATTATTTCTTTTGTTTTCATTTTCACCGAATTATTTTTCAAGATTCGAACGCATGGTTCGCAACAAGGGATGTTGTAATATTTTTAACATAACAACTCTGCAAAGATAATGATTTTTTGTGATTTTACCAAACAGTTGGTTGAAAAATATGTTTTTTCTGTTGTTTTCTTTTAGTTGAAAGAAAACAACTCGCATTTGGTAAAAGGAAAAAAATAGTGTATTATTACAGACATTATAAAATTATGCGACGCTGTCGCACTTTTTTGAGGAAGTACGACATTATTGAATTGGCGCGACGGCGTCGCACCTTTTTTATCTATGGATTCATCCGATGGTGTCGGATGAATCTTTTCAATCAATTTGTGCAAAGCTGTCTCGCTGATTGTGATTTGTATTAACACGCTCTTCCAATCGTTTCGTAACTTGATATTCTTACAGTTTAATGTTTACTTTCCAATATCCCGTTTTGTTGCTGCCCACTCGGACAAGCAGTCCCACTTGCTTCAACTTGGTAATATACGTTTTTACCTGGCGCTCTGATAGGTTTAATTGTTGACCTATCTCGGCGGCATTTAAACCCCGATGTGCGTTTAAGACTTCAAGCACTTCTATAGCTTTAACAGACAGCTCTGGGAATTTATCGTGCAGTTTATCGTGCAGTTTATCGTGCAGTTCTGTAATCTCTTCCTCCTCTGCCTCGCTGTAGTTTTCCATTGCTTCCAGCAGGCATTGAAGCATGAATTCTATAAATAATGTGCTTTCGCCAACTGCATCACATTTGGCTATAACGCCATAATACTCTTGCTGATGTTCTTTCACGATTGTCTCAACAGGAATCCACGAGAAGATGCCCTTCCAACGGCTCAGCAGCATCGTCTGCCAATAGCGGCCCATGCGTCCGTTGCCGTCTATGAAAGGATGGATAAACTCAAACTCATAATGGAACACGCACGAATAAACCAGCGGATGCGTCTTGCAGGTCTTCACCCAATGGAACAAGTCGCCCATCAGTTCTGGTACGCGGTCAGGCGGCGGAGCCATGTGCAGGCAGTTGCCATTGCCATCGAACACCCCGACACCCTCTTGCCGATAGCGTCCAGCGTTTCGCACCAATTGGCTCATCATCAGACCATGAGCCTTCAGCAGGTCTTTCTCTTTGAAAGCATCCAACTGAGGCATCAGGCGGTAAGCCTCAATCGCATTCTTCACCTCCTGTATCTCATCGGGAGCACCCAACACATGTTTGCCGTCGATAATGTCCGTCACCTGCTTCAGAGTAAGTGTATTATTCTCAATGGCCAGCGACGAATGGATAGTCCTTATTTGGTTTTTCTTTCGCAGCATAGGAGAAGGTACGTCGTTTCCTATTCGTGAGTTTAGGCTTCCCACTTGTTCAGAAATCTCTGAAATCTGGTGAAGAATCTTCTCTGTGATGTTAAATGGCGGTATATACATACTTCTTTATATTTAAATTTCTGTTTTGCCTGTTACGGCTTCGTAGATAACGCTCTTCTTGTAGTCCGCAAAGATAATAATTTTTTGTGATATGACCAAACAAATGGTTGAAAAATATGAGATAGTTTTTTGATGTTTTCCCAAAAAAATGTAACTTTGCAAACAGAATCAAGTAAATTCCGATGATATCCGTAGAAAATCTGAAAGTGGAATTTGGCGTGAAGCCGTTGTTTAGCGGGGCGAACTTCGTGGTGAACGACCGCGACCGCATAGCGCTCGTGGGCAAGAACGGCGCGGGGAAATCGACGTTGCTGAAAATCCTGTGCGGACAGCAGCAGCCGACGAGTGGCGTGGTGAACATTCCGACGGACACGACGGTGGGCTATCTGCCGCAGGTGATGCAGTTGGCCGACTCGACGACCGTCACCGAGGAGACGCGCAAGGCTTTCGCCGATTCGACGTGCCTGAAGGCGAAAATCGACCGTATGGAGCGCGAACTGGCCGAGCGAACCGACTACGAGAGCGACGAATATATGGCGTTGGTGGAGCGGTTCACGCAGGGGCACGAGCGCTACCTGATGCTCGGCGGCGAGAACTACGAGGCGGAAATCGAGCGCACGCTGCTCGGACTGGGTTTTTTGCGCACGGATTTCGAGCGTCCGACGAGTGAATTTTCGGGCGGTTGGCGTATGCGCATCGAGTTGGCGAAGATTCTGCTGCGCCGTCCCGACGTGTTGCTGCTCGACGAGCCCACGAACCACCTTGACATCGAGTCGATTCAGTGGTTGGAGCAGTTTTTGGCGACGAGCGGCTCGGCGGTGATTCTCGTCAGCCACGACCGCGCTTTCATCAACAATGTCACGAATCGCACGCTGGAAATTTCGTGTGGTCAGATTGTCGATTATCGCGTGAAATACAGCGAATATGTCGAACTGAGGAAGGAGCGTCGCGAGCAGCAACTTCGTGCCTACGAAAACCAACAGAAAGAAATCGCCGATATGCAGGCGTTCATCAACCGCTTTCGCTATCAGGCGACGAAGGCCGTGCAGGTGCAGCAGAAAATCAAGCAGTTGGAGAAAATCGTGCCCATCGAAATCGACGAGGTCGATCACTCGAAACTTCGCCTGAAATTCCCGCCGTGTCTGCGAAGTGGGGATTATCCTGTCATAGCGGAAGATGTTAAAAAAGAATATCCAGCCCCCCACCAACTCCCCCCCGAAGGGGGAGGGTATGATATTACCCTTGAGGAAAAGAAAATCAATCGGTACAGAACGGCTCATCCTGATTTATATATGCTTTTAAAGGATTTTTCTTTGCAGAATAGGCACGATATGACAGATGCAGAAAGAGTCCTTTGGGAACAATTACGAGGCAAACAGTTAGGCGTAAAATTTAGGCGACAGCACATCATTGGTGATTATATTGCCGATTTTATATGCCTTTCTCATCGTCTTGTTGTTGAAGTTGATGGAGAATACCACAATTATGACGAACAAAAACGCATAGACCAAATTCGTACAGATTTTTTAAATAAAGTGGGATTCAATGTCCTTCGATTTACCAATCGTCAAGTTCTTTTTGAAATAGACAATGTCCTCAATCAAATAATTCATTCTTTAAAAGCCTCTCCCTACGGGGGAGAGGTTGGAGAGGGGCTTCATTTGGTGTTCTCCAATGTCAATTTCACCCTCAAACGCGGTGAAAAAGTGGCATTCGTCGGCAAGAACGGTGAGGGAAAAACCACGCTCGTGAAGTGTATCATGGGCGAGATTCCGTTCGAGGGAAATCTAAAAATCGGTCACAACGTGCAAATCGGCTACTTCGCCCAGAATCAGGCGCAGTTGCTCGACGAATCGCTCACCGTTTTCGAGACCATCGACCGAGTGGCACGCGGCGAAATCCGCCTGCGCATCAACGACATTCTCGGTGCGTTTATGTTCGGCGGCGAGGAGTCGGACAAAAAAGTAAAAGTGTTGTCAGGCGGTGAGCGCAGTCGTTTGGCGATGATTCGCCTGCTGTTGGAACCCGTGAACCTGCTCATTCTCGACGAGCCGACAAACCACCTCGATATGCAGTCGAAAGACGTGCTGAAAGAAGCCATCCGAGCCTTCGACGGTACCGCCATCATCGTCAGCCACGACCGCGAATTCCTCGACGGTCTTGTCACGAAAGTCTATGAGCTCGGTGGTGGTCGCGTCCGCGAGCATCTTGGTGGTATTTACGATTGGCTACGAGCCCCCCACCTGCTCCCCCCCGAAGGGGGAGGGTCGAAAGATACCATGACCATCGACGAACGCCTTGCATTGACAAAAGCCTCCCCTACGGGGGGAGGTTTGGTGGGGGCTTCAAAATCCTCCCCTAACACCCACCACCTAGCACCCACCACCCAACACCCATCACCCACCACCTTAAAAGCCTCCTACGCCGACCAAAAAGAGCAGCAGCGAAAGTTCAAAAAGGCCGAAAAGGCCGTGAAAGCCTGCGAGGAGAAAATTGCGCAGATGGAAGCCCAACTCAAGGAAATGGACGCGATTCTGATGCAGCCCGAGCACGCCACCGACATGAAACTCATCAACGAATATGCCGAAATCATGCGCCAACTCGAGGCGGAAAACGACCGCTGGATGACGCTCTCCGAGGAATTGGAGGCACTCAATTCTTAAAAATATGATTTTTGAGGTGAAATTGCCTTAAAACAATTACCTTTGCAGTCGAAATCAAACTATTTGAATCAAAATGAAGACTATATCAACCATTTTTTTGATGCTGACGGCAGTTGCAGGATTCGCTGCCGCGCAAGCTGACAATGATTATCCCGTTGCCTTTCCCAAAAATCAGGACCGCACCTATTCTGGGCGTGTGTTGAACAGCGTTGGGTTGGGCGAGAGCAAAGCAACTGTGTCCGACAAATCGAAGGTTTATTGCGATATGACGCGCCGCTCACTCGTGGCGAAGGCTGGTGAGACGGTGTTGCCGACGCTTGGCTTTTCGACGGACTGGATGCACAGTTATGTTTATATCGACAAAAACAGAAACGGTCAGTTCGACGTGAGCGAGCCTGACGGACAGGGTAGATTGTCGGAAGACAACGACCTCGTGTCGTTTTCCGCCTTGAAACGTGCCGACGGCAATTATTACAACAGTGCAGGCCAACAGGTGCATCCATCGACGCTTCCGCCGCCTGCCTTCACCATTCCGTCGTCGATGGAACCGGGCTACTATATGATGCGCTACAAGGTCGATTGGGACTCGTTCGACCCTGCCGGGCGCGTCGATGAGGCGGAAAGCATCATTAAAAACGGTGGTGCCATTGTTGATGTGCGGCTGCGAATCTATGACAACGAGGAAGTCCACATCTCAACGGTTACAAACGGCGGCGTGGTTCGGATTTTCGACGGTCGGTTGGCCGACGGCGTCACTTGGACGATAGGAAAAGAACTTCCGCTGATCGTCACGCCCGACCTTGGCAACCGTTTGAAGCGATTGACCGTGCGACACGGCAATTTGTCGGCAGATAGCATTGTGAATCACGTGGCGCAATATACCGATGAAACGATTGATATTAGCACGGTGCAAGACGGCCTTGTCACGCTCGAAGGGGCACTCCTCGATGGCGATATGCTCATCACGGCGGAGTTTGAAACCGACCCCGAAGGCGGCGTTACGCAAGCCTACAAACTTATCTTCAACGACGAGTTCAACCAGCCCGACGGCTCGCAGCCCGACCCGAAGAAATGGCGCACCTCGACGCGCTACGGTTCGACGTGGAACCGCTGGATTAGCGACCGTCCCGAGGTGGCTTTCATTCGCGACGGTGCATTGGTTTGTCGGGCGATTCCGAACCCCGACACCTCGACCGACAATGTCCCGATGATTACCGGCGCGAAGGAGACACGCGACAAATTTTCGTTCACCTACGGAAAGGTGGAAGTGCGCCTGAAAACCACCAACCACCGAGGCAATTTCCCGGCTGCGTGGATGATGCCGCAACCGCCTTGCGACGGGTGGCCGAAAGCAGGCGAAATCGACATTTTCGAGAGCATAGACACCGAAAACAAGGCATATCACACCGTTCACACACACTGGACGTGGACATTGGGCAACAAAAACAATCCGCAGTCGTCGTTCAGCGAGTGGATGGATGTCGAAAACTGGCACGTCTATGGCCTGATTTGGGAGAAAGACCTGCTGATTTGGACGGTGGACGGTCGTGAAGTGGGGCGCTACGCGAAATCTTCTGACAAAAACGCCTTGAACAACGGTCAGTGGCCGTTCACGGCGCCGTTCTACCTGATTCTCAACCAGAGCGTGGGCAACGGTTCGTGGGCCGCCAACGCCGACACGGAATTCACCTACGAAACGCTGTTCGACTACATCCGCGTCTATCAGAAGAAGAAAATCGTTTCGGGCATCGAAAATTTCGAGGCAGATGACGTCGCGCAGTCGTCCAACGACGGTCGAATCTACGATTTGCTGGGCAGGAAAATGTCGGAAAACGACACGCTTCAGAAAGGAATTTACATCAGCAACGGACGGAAATTTGTCGTAAAATAAGGTCGATTTTCCCAGAAAAAACAGCATTTTTCGTCGATTTTCGTAAAATTTTTGGTTGAAGATTGTAATAATTACGTTGCGCAGCGGTCTTAATAGCAGAAATGACGGACAAAGAACTGGTCAGCGAAGTTTTGCAAGGCGACAGTCAGCGGAGTTTTTCCGAAATTGTGAGCCGCTATTCGGGAATGGTTTTCTCGAAAGCCCTCGGCATCGTCAAGCGAGAAGACTTGGCGAAAGATGTGGCGCAGCAAACCTTCATCAAGGCTTACGAGCGCTTGGCTTACTGGCGCAGCGACAAACTGGGTCCGTGGCTCGTGAGCATTGCGATGCACACGGCTTTGAACGAACTCGAGCGCGAACGGCGAAACCGCAGTCTGAGCGTCGAGGAAAACGACTACGACGAACACCGCGAACGGCTTCTGCAACGTGTCGAGCAGGCCATCGGCGAACTCGGCGAGCCCGACGGCAGAATCGTCAGAATGTATTACTACGAACAGCGCAAAACCGACGAAATCGCCCGTCAGACGGGGCTTTCGCAGTCGAATGTGCTGGTTCGACTGCATCGAATCCGCGAACGGTTGAGGAAACGGCTCGGAAATGATGAGTAATGAGTAATGTGTAATGAGTAATGGAAATGGATAAGGATATGGAAACCAGGAATCATTTGACGGAAGAGGGGCTCGACGCGCTCATCCGCCAGTCGTTTGAGAGGAAGAAAATCGCCGAGGACATCAGCGTTTCGGTGATGAAGGAACTGCGCCACGCAACCCGCCGCCGTCGCCTGCACCAATGGACGAGGATGGTCGCCTTCAGTTTCGGGCTGCCGATGGTGATGCTCGTGTTTGGCTGGCTGCTCTGGAGTTTCGTCAGTCGAGGAAGCCTTCAGTTGCAGTTCACGCTGTTCGACTCGCAAATTTCCTTGGGAAACTGGGTCTATCTCTGCCTCGTTTTCCCCGTCGCCACGATGATTTACGCCTTTTTTCGCGCCATTGAAAAATTTTCTTGGCAGCAAGTGTAATAATTCGTCAAGTCGGCGGTCTTAATTGTGAGTTTACAAAAAAATAATCAACTTTTTAAAAATTAAGAATTATGCATTCAGTAGATCTTGAACCACTTATGGCCATTATCCTTAGCCTGGGAATCCCCATCGTGGCCATCATCGGAGGATTCATTTCCTCGATTCGCAAAAACCAAAACGAGACCGAACTTCGTCGGCTCATCATCGAAAAACAGACCGACATCGAAACGGCGAAGGCACTCATCGCCGAGCCCGACAAGAAGGCGAACAAATTCGGGACACTTCGCGGTGCTTGTGTGCTGCTTGGCATCGGACTCGGCGCACTTGTCAATTACTTGCTCAACGTAACGATGGCTGGCCCTGAAGGAATCTATTTCTGGATTCTCCTCGCCTTCGGCGTAGGCCTCGGTCTGCTCGTGTCGTTCCTCGTCGAAATGAAATTGCAGAAAAAGATGAAAAACGAGGAATGAAAGTTGAAAGAAAATTCTCTCTTTGAAAGTTCCGCCGTGCATCTTGCGATGTGTGGCGGAAGTTTTTTTGATAAAAAATCAGAAAAAATGACGAATTGTGCTGATATGTAGATAAAAAAAAGTAACTTTGCAGCATTGAAGATAATTTTTTAATAACTAAACCATAAAACTATTAGAAAAAATGAAAATGAGTAAAATGATTCCGATGGCTATGCTCGCAGCACTGCCGATGGCAGGAATGGCACAGAAATCGGGCCTCAAGATGGAAAATCTTGACAAGACCGTGAAGCCCGCAGAGGACTTCTACATGTTTGCAACAGGAGGCTGGCAGAAAAACAATCCGCTGCCCGCTGCCTACTCGCGTTTCGGCAGTTTCGACCAGTTGCAGGAGGACAACAACAAGCGCATCAACACGATTCTCGACGAATTGCAGAAAAAGACGTTCGCCGCAGGAACAACCGAGCGCAAACTCTCTGATTTCTACAAACTCGCGATGGATGCCGACCGCCGCAACCGCGAGGGCATCGCACCCGTAAAGCCGCTGCTCGACGAGATGGAAGCCGCCAAAACGAAGGCCGACTTGCAGAAAATCCAACTGAAATACGCCATGAACGGCTATGGAGTACCCTATCGCTCGGGTTTCGGAGCCGACGAGAAGAACGTGACGATGAACATCATGAACATCTCGCAGGGTGGACTGTCGCTCGGTCAGAAAGACTATTATCTGAACAACGACGAGGCAACGGTGAAAATCCGTGAGGCTTACAAGGAGCACGTGGCGCGGATGTTCCAACTTTTCGGATTTACTAAAGCTCAGGCCGAGGCGAAGCGCGATGCCGTGTTCCGTTTCGAGACCTCGCTGGCGCTGATTTCGAAGAGTCGCACCGAACTTCGCGACCCGCAAGCCAACTATAACAAAATGACGCTCAAGGAGTTGGATGCACTCTGTCCGAACATTATGTTCGAGAAAATGTCGAACGCCGAGGGTGTCAAGAGCGAATTCATTCAGGAAATCATCGTCGGCCAGCCGAAATTCATGGAAGGTGTCGATAAACTCATCGCTGCCATGACCGCCGACGACCTGCGCGCCTATATGCAGTGGGATGTGATTTCGGGTGCTTCGGGTGTGCTGACCGACGAGATTCGCGAAGCCAACTTCGACTTCTGGGGCAAGACGATGACGGGTCGCAAAGAAGACTATCCGCTTTGGAAACGCGCCACGAACCAAGTGCAAAGTGCCATGGGCGAGGCTCTCGGAAAAATGTACTGCGACCGCTACTTCCCTGCCACCTCGAAAAAGCAGATGGAAACGCTCGTGAAAAACCTGCAAATCGCCCTCGGCGAGCGCATCGACGCACAGAAATGGATGAGCAACGAAACGAAGCAGAACGCCCACAAGAAACTTTCGACATTCTACGTGAAAATCGGCTATCCCGACAAGTGGACCGACTATTCCAAACTGCAAATCGACCCGTCGAAGTCGTTCTATGAGAATATGCAGGCCGTACGCGCTTGGCGTCATCAGAAGCACATCGACGAAAAGGCTGGAAAGCCCGTCGATCGCGACGAGTGGTATATGACACCGCAGACCGTGAACGCCTACTACAACCCGACCACCAACGAAATCTGCTTCCCCGCAGGCATCCTGCAATATCCGTTCTTCGACCCGAAAGCCGACGAAGCCTTTAACTACGGTGCCATCGGCGTGGTCATCGGTCACGAAATGACCCACGGATTCGACGACCAAGGTCGCCAGTTCGATGCCGACGGAAACATGCACGACTGGTGGACAGCCGCCGATGCCGAGGGCTTCAACGAGCGTGCCGATATGTACGACCGCTTCTTCTCGGCCATCGAAGTGCTGCCCGGTCTGCAAGCCAACGGTCGCCTGACGCTCGGCGAAAACCTCGCCGACCACGGTGGTCTGCAACTCGCGTGGTATGCCTACAAGAACGCCACCGCCAAGAAACCGCTCAAGACGAAGGACGGCTTCACGGGCGACCAGCGCTTCTTCATCGCCTACGCAGGTGTGTGGGGCCAGAACATCACCGAGGAGGAAATCCGCAACCGCACGAAAAACGACCCCCACTCGCTCGGCGAATGGCGCGTGAACGGAGCCCTTCCCCACGTCGATATGTGGTACGAAGCCTTCGACGTGAAGCCCGGCGACAAAATGTATATCCCGAAGGAAGAGCGCCTCGACCTGTGGTAATCCCTCCAATTTTTCAGATGGAAAAACCAAAATCATTTCCTCTGAAAAAACAAAAAATATCCGAATCGTTTGGCGGTTCGGATATTTTTTTGTAACTTTGCAAAATAGAATTATAAAAACGAAGAAACGATGACAGCAATCACACTCAACATCCCCAACCACGAAGTGAGATTCTTCAAAAAGATGGTGGGAAAAATGGGATGGGCATATTCAGAGGCCGACGTTGTGCGCAAGCCTGCGACGGCCAAAGAACGAACCCTTGCCAAAGTTGACCATGCTTTCGGACAACTTCGCCAGATGAAGGAAGGAAATCTCGAAGGCATTAAGGCGGAGGACTTGCGATGAAGAAAAACGGTCTTGTTTAAGTACGAATTATTAAAACTCACTTTCTATTTTCAATGGCTGATTTTGCAAAACAGAGGCACATTGAAACCACGAAATTTTCTGCTTAAATCATAAAAAATATCCGAATCGTTTGGCGGTTCGGATATTTTCGTGTAATTTTGTAGCCGACCTGAAATTCCGGAAAGGGAAAGGAGGGCACAGTAGCAAAAAGGTGTGGGTATAAATAAAAAATGTTACCTTTGCAGTTATATGGAAACAAAGATATTAGAACAATTAGCGAGCCTTGTTCTTCCCAAAGAAATACTCGAACGCTTTGTGATA
>Ga0256405_10005245_pt1 | contig 22799 bp, 20 predicted proteins | sample RumenRJG_02DNA_FD_189096 | JGI IMG/M metagenome (GOLD analysis project Ga0256405, IMG submission 189096) | Bovine rumen microbial communities from Lethbridge, Alberta, Canada - RJG_02 | ecosystem: Host-associated > Mammals > Digestive system > Stomach > Rumen | place: Canada: Alberta... | reverse complement strand
GATATCTTCGGCGAGGATGTGTTCAGTGACAAGGTGATGCAGCAGCGCCTTCCGAAGAGCGTCTACAGAGAGCTCCATAAAACCATCGAGGAAGGAAAGGATCTCGACATCCATGTGGCAGATGCCATTGCCGGCGCGATGAAGCAGTGGGCAATTGAAAAGGGAGCGACCCATTTCACCCATTGGTTCCAGCCGCTGACCGGTGTGACAGCCGAGAAGCATGACTCCTTCATCACAGCTCCGAGACCGGATGGGACAGTTCTGATGGAGTTTTCCGGGAAGGAACTGATCAAGGGTGAACCGGATGCGTCCTCATTCCCATCAGGCGGACTCCGGGCAACCTTCGAGGCCAGAGGCTACACGGCGTGGGATCCGACCAGCCCGGCGTTCGTGCGCAATGACGCTGCCGGCCCGATTCTCTGCATCCCGACGGCATTCTGCTCCTATACGGGAGAGGCGCTGGATTTCAAGACACCGCTCCTTCGCTCAATGGATGCGATCAATGCACAGTCGCTCAGGCTGCTGAGGCTCTTCGGAAACAACAAGTCCAAAAAAGTGACGCCGTCCGTCGGGCCGGAGCAGGAGTATTTCCTGGTTGACGAGGACGCGTTCAAGCAGAGAAAGGATCTCGTCTACACAGGCAGAACTCTGTTCGGGGCGATGCCGCCGAAGGGGCAGGAGCTGGATGACCACTACTTCGGAACCCTTCGCCAGAGAGTTGCGGCGTTCATGAGGGATGTCAACAAGGAACTCTGGAAGCTTGGTGTCCCGGCAAAGACCCAGCACAATGAGGTGGCCCCGGCACAGCATGAGCTGGCAGTCATCTATGAGAATGCATCCCTGGCTGTTGACAACAACCACATCGTGATGCAGACGCTCAAAAGAATCGCGGCAAAGCATCATATGAGATGCCTGCTTCATGAGAAGCCGTTCGCAGGAGTCAATGGTTCCGGCAAGCACAACAACTGGTCGCTGATGACCGATGACGGCATCAACCTGCTTGATCCAGGCAAGACGCCTCACCAGAACGTTCAGTTCCTGCTGGTGCTCGCCTGCATTCTGAAGGCGGTTGATGAGCATGCAGATTTGCTCAGAGAGTCTGCAGCTGACACAGGAAACGACCAGCGCCTTGGTGCTAATGAGGCACCGCCGGCGATCATTTCCGTATTCCTGGGCGATCAGCTTCAGGACGTGGTTTCCCAGCTGGTGAAGACCGGCAATGCAACCTCCTCCCTGAAGGGCGGAAAGCTTCAGACAGGTGTCAGCACGCTGCCGGACTTCACGAAGGATGCAACCGACAGAAACCGCACAAGTCCGTTTGCCTTCACCGGCAACAAGTTTGAGTTCCGTATGCTCGGATCCCGCGATTCCGTTGCGGCCCCGAACATTGTGCTGGATACCATTGTGGCAGAGGCCTTTTCCGATGCGTGCGATGTCCTGGAGCAGGCGGAGGACTTCGACGTGGCGGTGCATGACCTGATCAAGCAGTATCTGAATGACCACCAGCGGATCATCTTCAACGGAAACGGCTATTCGGATGAGTGGGTGGCGGAAGCTGAAAGAAGAGGGCTTCCGAACCTCCGCTCCATGGTTGACTCGATTCCGGCTCTTGAGAGCGAGAAGTCAGTCAGCATGTTCGAGAAGTTCAAGGTCTTCACAAAACCCGAACTTGCTTCCCGTGTCGAGATCAAGTATGAGACCTATGCGAAGAACACGCACATTGAGGCGGCGACGATGATAGACATGGCGTCCAAGTCGATCATCCCGGCCGTGATCCGCTGGAACAGAAGCCTGGCGGACACCGTGATTGCGCTCACGCAGGCAGGAGCAGATGCGTCTGTTGAGAAGGAGCTGCTTGCCGAATCGACAGGCCTTCTTGCGGAGACGAAGGCTGGCCTTCAGAAGCTGATCCAGATCACAGACGAGGCGGAGAAGAAGCCGGAAGGAAGAGAACGCGCCGTTTTCTACCACTATGATGTCACGCCGGTCATGGCTGAGCTCCGCGCTCCGGTCGACAAGCTGGAGATGATTGTCGACAAGGATATGTGGCCGATGCCGTCCTACGGCGACCTGATGTTCAGCGGAACCTGAGCAGACTCTTTCTGAACCGGGTGATCAAATCTATATTCATCGCTGGAATCGCAGTAGCTCCGGAAGTGTAACTTCCGGGGCTGTTTTATTTTGCAAATCTGTCTGATATAATGAGGAACAGACTGAAAAACGGCAGGCTGCCGGGAAGGATTGATGAAAGATGACAGATGAAACAAGAGCATTCAGAACCCGCCTTGAGGAGCTGACGCATGAGGCGAAGGAAAACGGGAACCGTATTTCCGTCCAGCAGGTGCGGGAGAAACTGAAGGATACAGGCATCGATGAGACAAAGCTTCAGATGGTCTGCAGCTATCTCGATATGATGTCGGTCGAGGTCTATGATGAAGACATGCCGGAGGCGGCATCCGGCGCCGGTGATGAGCATGTCCGGAGTCTGGAGCACTATCTGGATGAGCTGGCGGCGCTGCCTCAGATGGACGAGGTGGAGGAGCTGACGCTGTTTCACATGGCGGCTGAAGGACATGAGGAAGCCAGAGCGCGGCTGACGGAGCGGTATCTTCAGACAGTGTGTGACCTGGCCGGGGAGATTGAAGCGCGGGAAACCGGAAAGGATCCTGAGAACAGGCTGCCTGCGGGTGCAGAAAGACTGAACCTAGAAGGAGAATTCACGGCGGAGGACCTGGTTCAGGAGGGGAATGTCGGCCTCTTGATGGCGCTGGAAAACTTGCAGCATCAGGAGAGCCTTGCCGCTTATCGGGCGGTGCTTTTGAACGAGGTGACTAGCTACCTGGAGGGCGTTGTCGAAGCACAGAAGGCGGAAGGAAAGTCGGATCAGCGGATTCTGAACCGGATGAATCAGCTGGCAGACGCTTCACATGACCTGGAGCAGGAGCTGGAAAGAAAGCCGTCACTTGAAGAACTTTCAGCTTACCTGGATCTTCCGGCTGAGGAGATCCGGGATCTTCTCAGAGTCGGCGGCGAAAAGCTGAAGGCAGACGATCTCTGATCCGAAGTCCGTCAGAACTCAGGAAGAAATGTAAGACGGTCGGGTAGTGCAATTTATACAAAAGACATTGATTTTCAATCGGAAAAAGTTTACACTATAGCTAGCATGTGGTGAATGTGAATAGAGAATCAGTATAATCTGCTGAACATTTCTACACTTTTTCATGATAGGAGAAATCAATGATCTCTAATCAGATTCTGCAGTCTACACTGGACGGACTTAAACAGATCACACGGGTGGATATGTGCGTGGTGGACACGGAGGGTGTCATGCTTGCCTCCACCTTTGGTGAGGAGGCAGACTTTCGGGATGCTGTCGTCAGCTTTGAAAATTCACCGGCTGAGAGTCAGGTCATCTCAAACTATCAGTTCTTTAAGGTGCTCGATGAGGGACATCTGGAGTATGTGCTGATTGCAAGCGGCAATTCTGATGATGTCTATACGACCGGGAAGCTGACAGCATTCCAGCTCCAGTGCCTTCTGGTTGCCTACAAGGAACGATTTGACAAGGATAACTTTATCAAGAATCTGCTCCTGGACAACCTGCTGCTTGTGGATATCTATAACAGGGCCAAGAAGCTTCATATTGATACAGAATCGAGGCGGGTTGTCTATATTCTGGAACCGGAGGGAGACGGGGAGGCAGCCGGCCTTGAGGAAATCCGTGGATTGCTGGGCGCAAGGTCCGGGGATTTTATCACGGAGATTGACGAGAAGAGTATCATCATCGTGAAGGAGATTCTGCTCTCGGACGGTCCGAAGGAGCTGAACGAATATGCCCTGGAGATGCTGGACGCTCTGCCGCAGGAGAAGCGCGCGACCGCCATTATCGCCTATGGAACGGTTGTCGGGGAATTGAAAGACGTGTCCAGGTCGTATAAGGAAGCGAGGATGGCGCTGAACGTCGGCAAGATTTTCTTTGAGGAAAAGCATGTCATCGCCTACAGCCGCCTGGGCATCGGACGCCTGATCTATCAGCTTCCGATACCGCTGTGCAAGATGTTCATCCGGGAAGTATTCGACGGAAAGTCGCCGGATGAGTTTGATGAGGAGACGCTGACGACGATCAACAAGTTCTTTGAGAACAGCCTGAATGTGTCAGAGACCTCAAGACAGCTGTATATTCACAGAAACACACTTGTGTACCGTCTTGACAAGCTCCAGAAGCAGACAGGTCTTGATCTGCGCATATTCGATGACGCCATAACCCTGAAGATTGCGCTGATGGTTGTCAAGTATATGAAGCACATGGAAAAAAGCCCTGATTATTGAAATCAGGGCTCCGGGGAAGATTGACGGGCGCGCGCTTCTGTAGCGTCTGTATGATCTGAAAAGTCAGGAGGCAGGGTAAGACGCACCGTTTCGATGCGTCTTTTTTTCATACACTCAACGCGGAGTGTAATGCCCTCCGGCGTCGTTACTTCATCCTTGGCACGGGGCAGACGGTCGCCAAGCTGCTGAATCAGATATCCGCCGATGGAGTCGTAGTCCTCTGATTCAAGATCGGTTCCCAGACGCTCGTTGAGATCATCCAGCTTGACACTGCCCTGGATCAGATAGGTATTCTGTCCGATCTTGCGGATCCAGTCCTGCTCATCGGCATCATATTCGTCCCGGATTTCCCCGACAAGCTCTTCGATGAGATCCTCGAAGGTGATCATGCCCGAGGCGGCGCCATACTCATCCAGGACGATGGCAAGGGAATAGTTGCCTGCCTGCATCTCCTCCATCAGCGAGACGACCGATTTGGACTCAAAGGTAAAGTATGGCTGGTACATGATCATCGCCGGAGAAAAATCCTTCTTTTTCGATTCCTCGAGAAAACAGAAGTCCTTGATGTTGATGATACCGACAATGTGGTCACGGCCGTCTCTGTAGACCGGAAGACGGGTAAACCGCTCCCGCTGGAAAACCTGGGAAATATGTCCGTAGCTGTCGTCCGCGCTGACGGCAACCATATCTGCCCGCGGGACCATGATGTCGCCGGCTGTCTGATCGGTAAGGTCATAGACGTTGTTGATCAGCGTACGTTCCTCACCGGTTGTCTCGCCTTCCTCATGGCTGACATCAACCATTGTCCGGATCTCATCCTCTGTGATGGTGGAGTCTCCGCCGGTTCGGCTGACATGAAGAAGCTTCATGGCTCCGGAGGAGAGGAGATTCACAGCCCAGATCAGAGGGGTCAGGACAATCATCAGGAAATGAATGACCGGGGCGTATCTCAGCGACAGTTTTTCAGAATTGACATTCGCCGCGTTTTTCGGCGTGATTTCGCCGAATATCAGAATCAGGAGCGTCAGGATGCCGGTAGCCAGTCCGACGCTCCGACTGCCGAAAAGGCTGATCGCCAGCGTTGTGGACAGTGAAGAAGCAGACAGGTTTACAACATTATTCCCGATCAGGATGCAGGACAGCATCTTTTCCTGGGCGTCAAGCACGCTGAGTACCGTGGCTGCGCGTCTGTTTCCCGCATCGGAGAGCGTCCGGATCCGGACACGGTTTACTGTTGTCAGAGCTGTCTCCGCGGAGGAGAAGAAACCGGACAGCAGGATCAGAATCAGTAACAGGACAATCTGAATGCCAGTATGTGCTGACAACAGACACCACTTCCTTTCAGGATAAAATGACAGGGCAGCCTGTCCATCCGCTTCAGAGGGTTGCCCTTGCCACAATTTTATGGTAATTTCAGTGGAAATGCAATGAAAGGTGTTTTATTTTTCAAAAAAGTGTGCTATGTTGAACGTATGGCAGAGATGCCATCGAATCAAATCATTCAGAAATCGTCTTCTCTTAATTTCTGTTTTCAACAATCCAGACAATGTGAAGGAAGTTTTATGACAAAAGATCAGTTGCAGCTGCTGTCTGTCGCCGTTCTCCGGGATATGGCGAAGAAAAGCGGTGTGAAGAGTGTCTCGGCGCTGAGGAAAAGTGCGCTTGTAGATGCTCTTTTGGAGAACCAGAAGAACCATAGTGAAAACAGTTCCGGCCATGGCTCAGAGTCATCCGGGTTATCCCCGAAGGATCATGAGAGACGGGAGGAGCACGGAAGACAGAATCCGGACCGTGATGAGAGCCGGGTGCATGCTTCGGGAGCGAGCCGTAAGTCAGCGAAGGCGAATGGAGCAGGCTCTGCCCGCGGAGAAGAACTGCAGGATGTTACCGGAAACAGGACGCAGCAGACAACCGGTGTAAGCCATGAGACAGTAAAGCCGGTTGAAACAGGCTCCAGCCGCAGTGAAGAGCTGCAGGACGGCACCGGATCTGGAACGCGGCAGATACCGGGCGTGAGTCGTGAGACAGTCCGGACGGATGAGAAAGCGCCGGGACACAGCAGCCGGACAGCCGGCACCAGACGCGAGAGCGGTCAGAGCGGCAGTACCGGCCGTGAGGGTGGCCAGATGCAGGGGGCCAGAAGGCAGCTGCGGAGAAGGACGCCCCGGGAGCTGGCAAGAGGCAGGCAGCAAGTGACACGGACGGCGCAATCGGCAGCCCGGAATTCCTATCCGGCGGGTGGAAACACCGGACTGTCCGGCTCTGCAGCCGGATATTCGGGAGTCGGGACATTGGTGACCGGATCGAGGATGCCGGATCACCAGACGGTTTCCGACGCTGCGGTCCAGGGGACCGGCGCTGCAGGTGCCGGAAACCGGGTGCAGGATCACAGGCAGGATCAGATTGCTTCGCCTGCAGGCAGCCAGGGAGCAGGGAGCAGAAATCCGGAGAACCAGAAGTCGGCACCGGAACGGGAACGGTTTCTCGGGGAGGATAACAAGCTTCCGATGGAACTGAAGGATCTCGATTCCGGCCATGAGGTGGGAGGTGTCCTGGAAGTCATGTCTGACGGATATGGGTTTATCCGTTCAGACAATTACCTTCCCGGAGATTCTGACATCTATGTGTCCCCATCCCAGATCAGGCGTTTCGGACTGCGCACGGGTGATATCATCACCGGCAATACCAGGATCCGGGCGCAGCAGGAAAAGTTTCAGGCGCTCCTGTTTGTCAGAACCGTGAACGGCCTGACGCCGGCAGAGATCGCGAACAGATGTACATTTGAAAGCATGACGCCGATCTTTCCGAACGAGCGGCTCCGCATGGAACGGACGTCGCGGGAGATCTCGATGCGGATTGTAGATTTAATTGCACCGATCGGAAAAGGACAGAGAGGCATGATTGTCTCGCCTCCGAAGGCCGGAAAAACAACCCTCCTGAAGGATGTCTCCAGATCCATTCTGCGAAACAACCCGGAGGTGCATATCATCATCATGCTGATCGATGAGCGCCCGGAGGAAGTGACGGACATTCGGGAGGCAATCACCGGAGACAACGTCGAGGTGCTCTACTCGACGTTCGACGAGACGCCGGAGCATCACAGACGCGTCGCCGAGATGGGAATCGAGCGCGCAAAACGTCTGGTTGAGCTGAAGAGGGATGTGGTCATTCTGCTTGATTCCATCACCAGGCTGGCGAGAGCATACAACCTGATCGTGCCTGCATCCGGGCGGACGCTGTCCGGAGGTATTGACCCCGCGGCGCTTCATCCGCCGAAAAAGTTCTTTGGTGCAGCCAGAAATATGAGAGAGGGCGGAAGTCTGACCATTCTGGCGACGGCGCTGATCGACACCGGCTCAAAGATGGATGATGTCGTCTATGAGGAATTCAAGGGAACCGGCAACATGGAGCTGATCCTGGACCGCAAGCTCTCTGAGCGAAGAATCTTCCCGGCAATCGACATACAGCGTTCGGGAACCAGGAGAGAGGATCTTCTGCTGAGCCGGGAGGAGGCGGATGCCGTCACGATCATGCGCAGGGCACTCAACGGCATGAAGAGCGACGAGGCGACGGAGCGGATTTTGGATCTGTTCATGCATACCAGGTCGAACGAGGAATTGATCCGCACGATTCTGCGGCAGCGTATGGTGTGATGCTCCGCAGCAGCCGGTACAAAGGTGTTTACAAACATTTCAGGGCTGTGCTATACTTGCCCTGCTGTGCCTGATTGCAAGCAGAGGCAGGCCATTGAGGCGAATGGCTTTCAGGTACGCTAACTGCATGGACTTGCAGGGATTGCCCGCAGGGAGCGGGAATCTACGGCGGCGCGGGAAGGAAGCGCCGGCGCAGCAGTTCACATTCCGTCAGAGAGGTGAGAATTATGAAGGAAGGAATCCATCCGAAGTATTATCAGGCTACCGTTACATGCAACTGCGGGAATACATTCGTGACTGGCTCGACAAAGCCGGAGATTCACGTTGAGGTCTGCTCCAAGTGCCATTCGTTCTACACAGGACAGCAGAAGCAGGCTCAGGCTCGCGGACGTATTGATAAGTTCAATAAGAAGTACGGTTTCGGCAGCGAGAAGCAGTAATAAGGTTGCAGTTTTCGGAGGGTTGAGGTTGCTCAGAGAAGAGGCCTCAGCCCTTCTTTGTTTAAAGGAAAACAAACTTATGAAGTACTCAAACATCGGCGGGCAGGCTGTCATGGAAGGTGTCATGATGAGAAACGGAGCCCTCTATGCAGTTGCGGTCCGGACAGCTGACAATCAGATTACGGTCCAGACAGATGCGCACCATTCCGTCGCCGGCAAGGTCCGGAAGATTCCGATTGTCAGAGGAATTGTCGCGTTCGTCGACTCGCTCGTTCTGGGGATGAAGGCGCTCATGTTTTCAGCAGACCGGTTTGCAGAAGAATCGGAGAAGGAGCTGGAAGAGCGCCTGGCACAGGAACAGAAGAAAGCAGAGAAGAAGGCGGAGAAGCTGCAAAGAGCCGGCAGGGAAAAGGAAGCGGCGGCTGTCCTTGAAAAGGCGGGAGAGAATGCGCAGAAGGAAAGGGAAACGCTCAGGGAGAGATCCCGGTCCGGGAATGGCAAGTCGGAGGATTCTGACAACACCGTGCTCTTAACCCTCACAGTCATCATTTCGCTGGTGGTATCTGTTGCCTTGTTCATGATGCTGCCATATTTTCTTTCAAGACTTCTGAAGGGAATCGGGGCGCCGGAGGCAGTGATTTCCATCATGGAGGGTGTGCTTCGTCTGGCCATTTTCTTCGGATATATGCTGCTGATTTCCAGGATGAAGGACATTCAGCGGACATTCATGTACCACGGAGCGGAGCATAAGTGCATCAACTGCATCGAACACGGGCTGGAGCTGAATGTGGAGAATGTCAGGAAGAGCTCGAAGGAGCACAAGCGCTGCGGGACAAGCTTCCTGCTGTTTGTCATGATCGTTTCCATCGTGTTTTTCCTGTTTATCCGGACACCGGACCCGGTCATGAGGATTGTCATCCGGCTGCTTCTGATTCCGGTTGTCGCCGGAGTTTCCTATGAATTCATCCGCCTGGCCGGTCTGTATGACAACAGATTCGTCAATGCGCTTTCAAAACCGGGGCTGGCGCTCCAGGGGCTTACAACGAGGGAGCCGGATGATGCCCAGATCGAGGTAGGAATTGCATCTGTGGAGGCCGTTTTCAACTGGAAAAAGTATCTGAATGAGAACTTCGGTGCTCACTATGTGCTGACGGAGGCGGATGAGCCGAGGGGAGGAAAGGAGCTTTACACGCTGAGATGAAGGAGGTCAGGGCGAGCCGCCATGCAACCTACCGGCAGGTGAAAAGGGAAGCGGCGGAGAAACTCTCCGGACAGGGAGTACCGGACGCAGACATTGACGCCGGGCTTCTTCTTGAGTATGCCTCGTCGATGGACAGAACACAGCTTCTTCTCAGGGAAGAAGAAGAGGTGCCGGGGGCGATCCTGTCCCGTTACAGGGAGGCAGTGAGACTGAGAAGCTGCAGGATTCCGCTTCAGCAGATTACCGGAGAGGCAGACTTCTGCGGAATCCGGTTTGAGGTATCCGATCAGGTGCTGACGCCGAGGCAGGACACAGAGATCCTGGAGGAGGAAGCGGTAAAACGGATCCGGGTCCTTCAGAGGAAGGCTTGCGCCGGGGAAGCTTGCGGAGCGTGGAAAGACCGCAGGCCGGTCAGGGTTCTCGATCTTTGTACGGGCTCGGGCTGCCTGATTATTGCGGCGGCAAAGCTTTGTCCCGGTATCGAGGCAGTCGGAGCCGACATTTCAGGTCCGGCTCTTGACATTGCCAGAAGAAACGCTGAAAATTCAGGTACCGATGTGACATTTCTGGAGAGTGATCTTTTTGAGAAGGTTGAGGGAACCTTTGATGTGATTCTTTCCAATCCGCCCTATATCCGGACGGGAGACATCGGAGGACTGATGGACGAGGTCCGGGACCACGAGCCGCATATGGCACTGGACGGGGGACCGGACGGCCTTTCCTTTTACAGGAGAATTGTCAGCCTGGCGCCGCGGTATCTCAATCCCGGCGGCTGCCTTCTGTTTGAAATCGGTTTTGATGAGGGACAGGATGTGACGAGGATGCTGAGAGAGGCAGGTTTCGGGAATGTCAGGATCATCAGGGATCTGAATGGTCTGGATCGGGTGATCTCCTCTGTTTTTCCGGGCACTGATCTCGGACAGGAGTGACAGAATGGTATGTTTGAAAAACTGAAGGAAGTAAGGCGGAGACTGGAGGAGATTGACCGGTCTCTGAGCCATCCGGATGCAGGCTCCGATCCCTCCTCTCTCGGAAGGCTGATGAAGGAGCGTTCGCGCCTGGAACCGGTTGTCACAGCCTACTCCCGGATCCAAAAAACCAGGGAGACGATTCAGGACCTGGAAGAGCTTCTTCGGGAGGAGACGGATCCGGAGATGGCATCTTATCTGAAGGAGGAGCTGAGAGCTTCCAGGCAGGAAGAGGAAGAACTGTCCGGAAAGCTTCAGCTTTTGTTGCTGCCGCGGGATGAGAACGACGGCAAGAATGTGGTTCTGGAGATCCGGGCAGGCGTCGGCGGCGATGAGGCAGCACTTTTTGCAGCCGATCTGTGCAGGATGTATCTTCGCTACTCGGAACGCAAGGGATGGAAGGCAGAGGTGACATCGGTCAATGAAAACGGACTCGGAGGATTCAAGGAATGCATCCTTCTGGTCAGCGGGGAAGATGCCTGGTCACACTTGAAGTACGAAAGCGGCACACACAGGGTGCAGCGGGTCCCGGAGACGGAGTCTGCCGGGAGAATTCACACATCGGCTGCGACTGTCGCGGTCATGCCGGAGGCGGACGAGATCGATGTAGATCTGGATCTTGGCGAGTGCAGATTTGATGTGTTCCGTGCACATGGTAATGGCGGTCAGTGTGTCAACACGACGGATTCCGCTGTCCGGCTCGTTCATATCCCGACAGGGATTGTCATATCCTGCCAGGATGAAAAGTCCCAGCTGAAGAACAAGGACAAGGCGATCCGGATTCTGCGATCCAAGCTTTATCTGCTTCGTCAGATGGAGCAGCAGGAGAGCGAGGCAAAAACCAGGAGGGATCAGATTGGCTCCGGGGACCGGAGCGAGAAGATCCGCACATACAACTTCCCGCAGGGAAGAGTTACTGACCACCGTGCGCATCTGACGGTATACCGGATTGATCAGATTATGGATGGCGACCTGGACCAGCTGGTCAACCCGCTGATCGCGGCGGAGCAGGCTGAAAAGCTGGCGAAGGCCGCAGAAGCATAAAGAGGAGGAAGTTTGAAATGGGGAAGTATTTCGGAACGGATGGGTTTCGCGGGGAGGCGAATGTGACACTGAACGTGCAGCATGCATTTCAGGTCGGACGTTTTCTGGGCTGGTACTATGGACAGCAGCATGAGGATGGCAAGGCAAAGATTGTCATTGGAAAGGATACCAGAAGATCCAGCTACATGTTTGAGGATGCGCTGAGCGCTGGACTTGTCGCTTCCGGTGCGGATGCTTATCTGCTTCATGTGACGACGACACCGTCTGTCGCCTTCTGCGTCCGCCTGGATGACTTTGACTGCGGGATCATGATTTCGGCGAGCCACAATCCATACTATGACAATGGGATCAAGATTATCTCCGGAACAGGACAGAAGATTGATGCTTCCATCGAGGAAAAGATTGAGGCCTACATCGATGGCAGAAGCGGAGAGATCCCGCTTGCAACACGCGATCGGATCGGCCGCACGCAGGATTATGTGGCGGGCAGAAACCGTTATATCGGCTACCTGATTTCTCTTGCAACCCGTTCCTTCAAAAACTACCGGATCGGAATTGACTGCTCCAACGGCAGCTCCAGCTCGATTGCAAAGAGTGTGTTTGATGCACTCGGTGCAAAGACTTACGTCATCAACAACCACCCGGATGGTACGAATATCAATGCAGACTGCGGGAGCACCCATATCCATGCGCTTCAGGAATTTGTAAAGGAAAACAGCCTGGATATCGGTTTTGCCTACGATGGGGATGCAGACCGCTGCATCGCGGTCGACGAGGCTGGCCGGGAGGTTAACGGCGACCTGATCATGTATGTCTGCGGCAAATATATGAAAGAGCACGGACAGCTCAAGGACAACACAGTTGTCACAACCGTGATGTCGAACATCGGCCTGTACAAGGCGCTGGAGCGTGAGGGCATGCGCTACGAGCAGACACAGGTGGGTGACAAATATGTCTATGAGAATATGTCGGCAAATGGGTACAGCCTCGGGGGTGAGCAGTCCGGGCACATTATCTTCAGCAAGCATGCGACGACAGGGGACGGAATCCTGACTTCGCTGATGGTGATGGAGACGATGATTGCCTCCAAGCGGACACTCGGGGATCTGCAGGCAGAATGCCGCATCTACCCGCAGCTGCTCAAGAATGTGCGCGTGGCTGACAAAAAGGCTGTGATGGAAAACGAAAAAGTGAAGGCCGCAGTTGAAAAGGCAAAGGAGGAACTCGGCTCGGATGGCCGCATCCTCGTTCGCCCCTCCGGAACGGAGCCGGTCGTCCGTGTGATGGTGGAAGCCGAGTCGGATGACCTCTGCGCAAAGTATGTCTATGACGTGGCAGCCGTGATGCGCAGCGAGGGCCTTGTGATAGGCTGATAAGCCGGAAAGGATTGTATGGATTTACCAAAGTCGCTATTCAAGGAGGTCACACTTGCGGATCAGGAGCTTCTTCTCCCATTCTACAGAAGGCTGAATTCCCGTTCCTGCGATGACTGTTTTTCAAACCTGTATCTGTGGAAACATCTCGAACCCATGGAGTACCATATATCAGATGGTGTACTGATTCTGAAGTCGAAGACGCCGAAGCCCTTTTTCCGGTTCCCGATGGGAGAGCAGGAAAAGCTCCCTGCCGCACTGGATGCAATGGTCGGCCTGGCGAGTGAGGAAGGGGTGCCGTTCAAAATCCGGTATGTGACGAAGGAACAGTTCGATCTGATTGAGACAGCCTGCCCGGGGAAGTTCCGTTTTGAGCCGACCCGGAATTACTGGGATTATGTCTATGAGACAGAGAAGCTGAAGAACCTGTCCGGACGGAAATATCACGGGAAGAAAAATCATATCAACAAATTCCTTCGGGATTATCCGGACTGGTCCTTTGAGCCGATCACAGATGATAATGTGGAAGAATGCTTCCAGATGGGGCTGAAGTGGCGGGTGCTGAATGACTGTGATGAGCTTTACGAGAAGCGGATTGAGATGTGCGTGGCGCTGAACTCGCTCCGGCTTTTGAAGGAGCTTCATCTGACAGGCGGCCTCCTCCGGGTGAATGGACAGGTCGTGGCCTATACGATCGGGGAAAAGGTGAATGACGATACCTTTGTGGTCCATATCGAGAAGGCACTGACAGATGTCGAGGGAGCCTACACCGTGATCAATCAGCAGTTTGTCGAGCACGCGATGGACGGGATTCCATATGTAAACCGGGAAGACGATACCGGAGATGAAGGCCTCCGGGAGGCAAAGGAGAGCTATCATCCGGTGATGATGGTTGAAAAAGGCGAGGTGACGCTTCAGTGATTGCAAGGGCAATGCAGGAACTTGTGCAGAATTCAAGTGCGATCCGGGCCATGTTTGAGGAAGGCAGGCGGATGGCGGCGGAATACGGGGCAGAGAATGTCTATGACTTTTCCCTCGGAAATCCGAACGTTCCGGCCCCGGCAGGTGTCGGCGCGCAGATCAGAAACCTGACGGAGACAGTTCCGCCGCTGAAGCTTCACGGCTATATGCCCAATGCCGGTTTTGAGGAAGTTCGGGAGAGGATTGCGGACAGTCTGAATAAAAGATTTTCCACATCATTCGGCAGTCACAACATTTTGATGACGGTTGGTGCAGCCGGCGGACTGAACGTGGCGCTGAAGACCTTGCTTGACCCGGGGGATGAGGTGCTGGTATTCGCTCCATTCTTTGGTGAGTACCGAAGCTATGTGGCGAATCACCAGGGCGTGCTCAGGGTCGTGCCGCCTGAGCCGGAGCACTTCCTTTTGAACCTTGAGGCAGCGGAGAGGCTGGTCAGCAGACAGACAAAGGCTGTCATTCTGAACAATCCGAACAATCCGACCGGAGTGGTTTACCCGGAGGACCAGATCCGGCAGCTTTCAGAGCTGCTCTGCCGGATGGAGAAAAAGTATGGCACATCGATCTACCTGATTTCCGATGAACCGTACAGGGAGCTGGTATACGATGGGAAAAAGGTTCCGTTTCTGACAAAGTATTATCACAACACGATCGTGGGCTATTCGTTCAGCAAATCGCTGTCTCTTCCGGGGGAACGGATCGGGTATCTCGTGATGCCGGATGAGCTGGATGATGCGCGGCAGATTCAGGCAGCGGCAGCGGTTGCAAACCGTGTCCTCGGATTTGTCAATGCGCCAAGCCTGATGCAGCTGGCAGTCGCGGGGTGCCTGGAGGCGAAGGTGGATCTGGATTTCTATGACCGGAACAGAAAAAGCCTCTGCGAGGGTCTGGACAGATATGGATATTCCTATGTGAAGCCGGAAGGAGCCTTCTACCTGTGGCTGAAGAGCCCGCTGGAGGATGAGAGGGACTTTGTCGCGGAGGCAAAGAAAGAGCATCTTCTGCTTGTGCCCGGGCGGTCATTTGAGGGACCCGGATATGTCCGGATTGCCTACTGTGTTTCACCTGAGACGATCGAGCGGTCCATGCTGGCTTTTGGAAGACTGGCAGAGCGGACAGTCCGCCGTTCGTGGGAAAAGTGATGGCGATTTGAGCCGGCATGCCTGCTGAATGGCTGAAAAACACGCGTGGCAGTATTCAGACTGGGAAGGACGAGGAGGAGAGAAAGATGGCTTCATGGGAAGATGGCGTCAGAAGAGTCGTGCCGTACACACCCGGCGAGCAACCGAAGGATCTTCACATTGTAAAGCTGAATACAAATGAAAATCCGTACCCTCCATCACCGGGGGTGCTGGCCGCGCTTTCGGGCGTGACAGAGGATAGCCTCCGAAGGTATCCGGATCCGGCGGCAGCCGCTCTGACAAAGACGCTGGCGGATGCATATCATGTCTCCCCGGATCAGGTGTTTGTCGGGGTCGGGTCGGATGATGTGCTGGCGATGAGCTTCCTGACTTTCTTCAATTCCGGAAAGCCCATTCTCTTCCCGGATATTACGTACTCCTTCTATGAGGTCTGGGCCGATCTGTTCCGGATCCCGTATCAGAAGCAGAAACTGAATGCGGATTTTGAGATCGTCAGGAACGATTATCTGAAGGAGAATGGAGGAATCATCTTTCCAAATCCCAACGCGCCGACAGGCGTTTTGATGGAGAAGGGAGCGGTGCGGGACATTCTCCGCGCCAATCCGGGCAGTGTTGTGATTGTGGATGAAGCCTATATTGATTTTGCCCCGGAGGGATCCAGTGCGCTGTCCCTGCTTCCGGAATTCGAGAATCTGCTTGTTGTGCAGACGTTTTCGAAGAGCAGAAGCATGGCCGGCATGCGGATCGGATTTGCAATTGGCTCAGAAAAGCTGATTCATTATCTGAATGACTGCAAGTATTCTTTCAATTCCTACACGATGAATCAGGCTGCACTTGCCGCCGGAAAAGCTGCCGCGGAGGATTCCGGGTGGTACAGAGAGACAGTCAGGAAGGTGATTGCGACGCGGGAGAGGAGCAAAAAAGAGCTGTCGGCACTTGGCTTTTCCTTTGCCGATTCACAGACGAACTTTTTGTTTGTCCGGCATGAGAAGGCGAAGGCAAGGAATCTGTTTCAGGCGCTCAGAAGGGCGGGTATCATTGTCCGGTACTTTGACAGCCCGCGGATCGACGATTATCTGCGGATCACGATCGGGACGGACGAGCAGATGGACATTCTGTTTGACTTCCTGAAATCGTATCTGTAAACCCATCATAAAGTGGAATAATAAGGAGTTTTCTCTATGACGAACGCAGTTGCCGTCTGGTTCGCGAATAACCTGGGACATATCATGCCCGCCGAGTTGGTCTGTTTCATTGTCTCTCTCTTCCCGATTCTTGAGTGCAGGGGAGGCCTGATTGTGGCGAAGCTCCTCGGGGTGAATCTGCTGACAGCCCTTCCGATCTGCATCATCGGAAACATTCTTCCGGTTCCGTTTATCCTGCTTCTGCTGAATAAGATTTTTCAGTTTTTCAAGAGAACGAAACATCACAAACTGGTCGATAAGATTGAGGCACACGCGATGAAGAAGAGTGAAAGCCTCAGCAGGGGGGAATTTCTGGGACTTCTGCTTTTTGTCGGAATTCCGCTTCCGGGGACAGGCGCCTGGACCGGCAGCATGATCGCGGCCCTGCTTGGAATGGACAGGAAGAGATCCTCTGTGGCAATCGGACTTGGTGTCCTGCTTGCTGCATTTATCATCTCGGTGATTTTCTATGGACTGCTCGGAGGTGTCATTCACTGAACATGGCGATGTATGAAAGCTTTGCGCAGGTTTATGACAAATTCATGGACAATGTCCCGTATGACAGCTGGTCACGGCAGCTTTGCCGGATTCTTTCCCGCTACGGGATTGACGATGGGCTTGTCCTCGACCTGGGCTGCGGGACGGGTCAGATGACCAGGCGCCTCAGGGACAGAGGCTATGACATGATCGGCGTTGACGGCTCTGAGGACATGCTCCAGGTGGCGATGGAACATGAACAGGGAAGGGGAGACATTCTGTATCTTCTGCAGGACATGCGGGCCTTTGAGCTGTATGGGACGGTCAGGGCGGTCTGCTCGTGCTGTGACTGCCTGAATTATCTGGAGTCGGAGGAGGATCTGCTGACGGTTTTCAAACTGGTGGAGAATTATCTGGACCCGGGCGGCATCTTTGTGTTTGATATGAACACAGCGTATTATTACGAACATGAGCTTGCGCAGAATGTCTTTGCGGATGTGAGAGAGGAATGCACGCTGGTCTGGGAGAACGATTACCATCCTGATCTCTGTGAAAATGAATATGACCTGACGATATTTGCCCGACTTGAGAACGGACTTTACCAGAGGACATCCGAGACTCATGTTGAGAGAGCCTACCCGATGGAGACCGTGAAGAGACTGGCGGAGGAAGCCGGGCTGATTTTTCAGGCGGCCTTCGATGGTTATTCGGAACGGCCGCTTGCGCCGGACAGCAGCCGGATGCTGCTTGTATTTCGGGAGTCCGGAAGAAAGCTTTGCGGGCAGACGAAAAGCGACTCCGGCCTGACACATGGAAAGTCGTGACAGGGCTGAGATGCCTGAGGCGGGCTATGGATCTGCATGGATGCCGCAGACGCTCAGCGGTTGCCTTGGACTTTGGAATCGTGTATGCTGAAGGGCGGCAATCAACCATCCGGACAGGTTTTGAAAGAAGGGAGACAGCCTTACATGAAGTTTACCAAGATGCATGGCTGCGGCAATGACTACGTTTATGTGAATGGGTTTGAGGAGACCGTGCAGGACCCGGAGAAGGCGGCGGTTTTCATATCCGACCGTCATTTCGGAGTCGGGTCGGATGGACTGATCATCATCAGACCTTCTCGGACGGCGGATTGTTTCATGGACATGTACAACGCAGACGGATCCAGAGGGAAGATGTGCGGGAACGGAATCCGCTGTGTGGCGAAGTATGTTTATGACCACGGGATGGTGCAAAAGGAACGGATGACCGTCGAGACTCTTTCCGGAGTCAAGACGCTCGATCTTCACGTGAAGGATGGGAAGGTCGAAACCGTACGCGTCGATATGGGAAGCCCGGTGCTGGAGCCGGAGAAGATTCCGGTCCGTCCCAGAGAGGCCGATGGATGCCTCATTTCTGAGAAAAAGCCTTACGGAAGGGTTATTCTGGATGCGCCGCTGAACGTGAATGGGCAGAGTTGGCCTGTTACCTGCGTCTCGATGGGCAATCCCCATTGTGTTACAAGGGTCAGGGATCCGTATGGGCTGGATCTTCCGGCGATCGGGCCTCATTTTGAGCACCACCCGATATTCCCGGAGGGAGTGAATACGGAATTCATTCATGTCGATGACAGGGAGAATGTCCGGATGCGTGTCTGGGAACGCGGGAGCGGCGAAACCTGGGCATGCGGAACAGGCGCGTGCGCCGTCGGAGTGGCCTGTATTCTGAACGGATGGACAGACAGGAAGGTGCTGGTTCACCTGCGTGGCGGCGATCTTCTGGTCGAGTGGGACGAGGAGAAAAACACGGTCTTCATGACCGGCCCGGCTGTCACGGTTTTTGAGGGCGAGATCCGTTTGTAAGCGATTCAATCAGAACGGCCTGAGAAAGGCAGTATTCCAGAGCGGCGGCAGTAGGTTAGACAGAGAAGAGTTGTCAGAGAGGAGAACTATGTACAGAGTCAACGAGGATTACCTGAAGCTTCCCGGAAGCTATTTGTTTTCCACCATCGGGAAAAAGTCCAGAGCCTTCAAGGAGGCGCATCCTGAGGCGGATGTGATCAGCCTCGGAATCGGTGATGTGACGCAGCCCCTTGTGCCTGCGATCATCAAGGCGCTTCACGCAGCAGTGGACGACATGTCCCGCGCGGAAACCTTCCACGGGTATTCCCCAGATCTTGGATACGGCTGGCTCCGCGAGACGATCGCAAAAAACGATTATGAAGACAGGGGCTGCAGCATCAACCCGGACGAAATCTTCATCTCCGACGGTGCAAAGAGTGATTCGGGAAATATCCAGGAAATCTTTTCCAGGGACAGCCGGATTGCGGTCTGTGATCCGGTTTATCCCGTCTACGTGGACTCAAATGTCATGGCAGGCCGCTGCGGAACCTACGATCCGAAGACGGAGCGCTGGAGTGATGTGATTTATATGCCATGCGTGGCGGAAAACAATTTCACGCCGGAGCTTCCGAAGGAGGAACCGGATATCATCTATCTCTGTTACCCGAATAATCCGACAGGAGCTTCCATCACAAAGGAGCGCCTGAGCGAATGGGTTGACTATGCAAACAGGATCGGCGCCGTGATCATATATGATGCTGCATATGAGGCTTACATCTCTGCTCCGGATGTTCCGCACTCGATCTATGAATGTGAAGGTGCCCGCAGCTGCGCGATCGAGATTCGCTCATTTTCAAAGAATGCAGGCTTCACCGGCACACGTCTGGGCTTCACGGTGGTGCCGAAGGATCTGGAGCGCGGCGGTGTGAAGCTTCATTCACTGTGGGCGAGAAGGCATGGGACCAAGTTCAACGGAGCGCCTTACATCGTTCAGAAAGCAGCGATGGCGGTCTACTCCGAGGAGGGAAAGAAGGAGCTGAAGGAGCAGGTCGGATACTACAAGAGAAACTGCAGGGTGATCATGGACGCTCTGAAGGAGTCCGGATATGAAGTGTACGGCGGCGTTGACGCACCATATATCTGGATGAAGACGCCGGACCAGATGACATCCTGGGAGTTTTTTGACCGGCTGCTGGAGAAGGCACATGTTGTCGGAACACCGGGCTCAGGCTTCGGACCGAGCGGAGAGCATTATTTCCGCCTGACTGCGTTCGGAACATATGAAAACACAAAAGAGGCGGTGCGCCGGATTCAGAGGATGTGATGATGCGCAGAGCACATTCTACGACTTTACGCAAAGCTGCAGCTGCCGCAGCTGCAGCGGGGCTTGCGGCAGCTGTACTTGGGCTTTCGGGCTGCAGCCGCAAGCAGATGAATTACCAGATTGCCGAGGCGATCGGGACAGACGGCAAGTATGAGAACAATGAGCCGGTCGAGACTCCGAAGATGAAGGAACAGCGGGCAGCACAGGAGCAGTCGGAGTCGGAGGAGCAGAATGTCTCACAGATTCTGCAGACAGCTGCGAATCAGGCTGCAGGATATAATTATGAGGAGGCCATCGCAACGCTGAATACGCTTTCCGGCAATCTTGCCCTGGACAGCCGTGTGGCAGAGGCCAGAAAGCAGTATGAGGCGGGCGACGCGGCGCTTACGGCCTGGGATGGAGACATCCCTCATTTGTGCTTCCCGACCCTGATTGAGGACCCGTCGAGGGCATTTGACGGAGACAGCCTGTCAGACACGTACAAGAGCACGATGGTGACGACGGATGAGTTCAAGGCGATGCTTCAGAGCCTGTATGAGAACAACTATATTCTGGTTGACATCCACAGCATCGCGAAACTGCAGTCCGAGGGAGACATGGAGCTCCAGACGCTCAGGCTCCCTTCAGGGAAGAAGCCGATTGTTCTGTCCCAGGACAACGTGGACTATTCTTCTGTGAAAAACGGGGACGGGATTGCGACCGCACTGACGGTAGAGGACGGGGCAGTCAAGGCAAAGTATACGGATGCAGACGGGCACGACCTGTCCGGGGATTATGATTTGATTCCGATTCTGGATTCTTTTATCGCAGAACATCCGGACTTTTCGTTCCGCGGGGCACGCGGAATTGTGTCGGTTTCCGGCAAGAACGGTGTGTTCGGCTATCGGCTGCCGGATACCGGAAGCGCTGGTTCCTCTTCAGAATCCGAAAGTGGAAATCAGGCAGGTTCCTCCTCCGCAAACAGCACGGCTTCCTACACGGATGATCAGAAGAAGATCGCGGAGATCGCGAAGTCGCTTACAGATGAGGGATGGAGCATCGCGTCCGCCGGCTGGTCCCATTCTTACATGAATGACGCGTCCATGACAACGGACCAGTTCAGGCAGGAGATCGACAGCTGGGAGAGCAAAGTCGCGCCGCTGACCGGAAAGGCAGATATTCTGTTCTTTCCGTATGGGGCGGAAGTTTCCTACCCGGGGGACAGCCTCAGTTATCTGCTTGAGAACGGACTGGTCTATCTCTGCGGTCTGTGGGGGGACACAGACTACAAGGAAATCGGGGATGGCTACATGAGGATGACCAGGCGTTTTGTCGATGGCTACTCGCTGAAGAATGCGCCGGACAATTTCTCATCATTCTTCGATGTGTCTGACCTCATCGACAAGAATCGATAATATGGATTATTCGAAAAGTTCTATATAGCAACCGCTGATATCGCAGAAAACCGCCCGTAGAAAACCCTGAACGGAGGTTGACTCTGATTTTATATGTGTGCTATACTTTTTCGGCGTATGAATGCAGTCAAAAGGGTTATTCTGCCCTTGAGACGACTGAAGACAGGCAGACAGACTGTTTTCTGCGATCATCTATTATATTACAGAGAGCGAGGTGGAAGTTGTGCGTACGAGAATCACTTTGGCGTGCACAGAATGCAAGCATCGTAACTACAATCTGACCAAAGAGAAGAAGAACCATCCGGAGCGGATGGAGGTCAGAAAGTACTGCCCATTCTGCAAGAAGCACACAGTGCACAAGGAAACGAAGTAACAACGATTCAGCTGCTTTGAAGGAGAACCATAATGGCAGAAGACAAGGAATCCAGACTCCGTTCATTCTTCCGCGGCGTAAAGGTCGAGTGGGGCAAGATCATCTGGCCTTCAAAGAATACGCTTGCGAAGCAGACCGGGGCAGTGGTGGTTGTTTCAGTCATTCTGAGCGCGATCATCGCCATTCTTGATTATCTGATGAAGAGTGGCCTGGACAAGCTCCTGACAATCAGTCTATGAGCAGTTGTGCGGTAAACATGAAGGACAGGGTGAGAGAATGGCTGACACAGAATCTATGAACACGGAAAACAGCGGGTCTGATGTGCAGGAAGCCAAGTGGTATGTCGCTCACACATATTCCGGGTATGAGAACAAGGTGAAGGTTAACCTTGAGAAAACCATCGCCAATATGCATCTTGAAGATACCATCCTTGAAGTCCGGATTCCGGTTCAGGAGGTCGTTGAGACGACTGGAACGGATGAGGGCGAGGCTGACAAGATCGAGTACACGGAAGAAGGCGAGCGCAAGCCTCAGAAGAAAAAGAAGGCTCCGAAGCAGAAGCTTGTCAAGAGAAAGCTGTTTCCGGGCTACGTGTTCGTTCATATGATCCTGAATGATGATAACTGGTACATTGTCAGAAATACCAGAGGCGTCACGGGATTCGTCGGAGCAGATTCGACAAAGCCGATCCCGCTTACAGAGAGCGAGATGGTGAGCCTGGGTGTCGCGCCGCAGGCGCCGTCGCTTGACTTCAACGTAGGGGATACGGTGAGGGTGACGAATGGTGTCTGGGTCAATGCGGTCGGCGTTGTCGATTCGATCGATGAGAGCCGCCAGACGGTCAAGATCAGCATCCCGGAATTCATGAACGGCACACCGGTCGGAATGAATGTTACGGACATCACGAAGGTAAAGTAAAAAGTGGGAGGGTATCCCCCGCTGGCACCACAAGGAGGTCATTATCATGGCAAAGAAAGTTACTGGCTATATCAAACTGCAGATCCCGGCAGGCAAGGCAACTCCTGCTCCGCCGGTCGGACCGGCGCTTGGTTCCCACGGTGTGAACATTGTACAGTTCACGAAGGAATTCAATGCGCGT
>Ga0256405_10005244_pt1 | contig 22800 bp, 19 predicted proteins | sample RumenRJG_02DNA_FD_189096 | JGI IMG/M metagenome (GOLD analysis project Ga0256405, IMG submission 189096) | Bovine rumen microbial communities from Lethbridge, Alberta, Canada - RJG_02 | ecosystem: Host-associated > Mammals > Digestive system > Stomach > Rumen | place: Canada: Alberta... | reverse complement strand
ACGAATAGCCATAGTTCAACAGATCATCAGGGAACACATTACTGGCAGACAACAACTGATCATAGATCTTATCGGCAGCCTCATATTTTCCTTCACAGACAAGCGTCCAGGCCAATACACGATTGACGTTCTTGTCATCAGGATACTCATAGTTCAGCCGATACAGATCTTTCAACGCCTCATCATATCGTCCCAGATTCGTCAGGCTGACAGCATAATTCAGGCGATAACTCTTCTTGTCAGGACGGATCATGAGCAGTTTGTTGTAAGTTTCCAATGCCTCCTCATACATTTCCCGAAAGAAGAAAGCACGCGCAAGACCAGCCAATGCCCTTTCATGATCAGGCTGTATTTCCAAGGCCTTGGTATAACTTTGAAGGTCGCTGAATGCCAATGACGACTCATTCGCATAGTGTTGAGCCAGATAGCCGTACATCATCCAAAACTGGAAATCACGACGCGCTTCTCCGTAATTAGCCAACAACTTTAGAACATTATACAATCGATCCTGCTTTAAGAAGAAAGCCGTTACATCATTGAAGAAAAGTTCCAAATGCGTCTTTGAGAAGATTGGATCTGCAAAAAACAGATAACTACCATCCACATCAAAGGGATTCACGAATGTCGCACGCATAGGGAACAGGCGGAAGAAGCGATAGAGGTCCTGAAGATAGGTACGACGGATATAGGCCGCACTCTCCAGTTCCTCGGTAGCAAGTTCATTAACAGACGCCTCACCTCTTTCCAGCATCTCACGCATATTCTGTGGAATCTGATTGATCACCTGCTGGAAGGCGAAGACAAAAGAATATTTATCGCTATTACAGAAAGGGCCTTTCTCCACCATCACATTCAGGAAACGGTTCAGGCCTGTCTTATCCATCATCTCTACCACATCCGGATGATTCGGATAGAAAGGCATAAACCAGTTGCTCAACTCATTGAAGAAGGTGAAGCGCTTCATCTGGGAGAAGCCTCCGAAATAGATATCAGAACCCTGTTTCTGCATATTCACCATCCGTTGGAAACTGGCTTCCATCTGTTCTAGTTTGCGCTCTTGTTCTCCCGGATGCAGAATATCCTCCATAGGATTCTCTTCCGTCTCTTCGATACCATTACGCGTCATACGGAAAGACTGGTTCTTCATCAGATCAGGCATAATCTCCCGTTGGATGGTCTGTGTATCATGTTCTGCATTCATACAGAACACAATCTGCTCCTGAAGTTCCACCAGTTCCTTACAGTGATCTTCATCTTCCAACAGATGATGTACGAGATCTATCTGTTCCGGATAGATGGAGGCAACCAAGCGACTATTAAGCGTCAGCACCCAACCTACAAGTGCCCTCTGACGAACCCGTTTATCAACAGATTTTTCATACACATGGATGAGCGTACGGAACTTTGCCATATCGAAATGCTCCAATGTAGAGAGCATCATGGCACTGACAATCAATTGTTGGTCATTGGTATCCACGGTAGGCGACAAGAGCATCTCCTCCATAGCCGTCGCGATGCCATCCGTCCATATATCAGACGTAAGAATATGGTCAAAAAGCACATTCATATCGTGCTGATGCTGGCGGTACAACTCACGCCGCTTTGTCTCACGCCGTTGGGGAGGCTCTAATTCCAAGATGGCGACATCGGAAACAAAGGTCTCCAGTCCCTCACGGATATTCTGAGGCGACCAGTCACGGGCCGACATATGCTGACGCAAATAGATGGACGACAGAAAAGAGTTATGTCCGACGGCATAGTTACGACTGATATTTGCACATAACACATACAGCCGTTGTAATAACGACTGGTAGAGTGCAGGCAACTGGGGATCCTTAAAACCTCGTTTCCAATAATCCGCCATCAACTGATAGTCTGTACGTACGGCATGCAGACGATCTGAATTGATCTGATTCGGATGGACAGACAGGAAGTTCTCCAGTCCGTTGATGGCTGCACTCAGGTTACGCGCCTCCAAATGGTCAAGCACCTCTTTCAGACTCTGATGTGTATCCATAGTTATTTATTTGATAGCCATTGTTGCGCACGTTCCACATCTTTCTGTCGAGGCACTTCGGCATGATTATACTTCAAGGTATCTGGCAGGCTCTTGAGTGCAGGCTCTGAGATAGTATAGTATTTCCTGATCACATCCTTATAATGATGCACACCAAACTTATTGATGGAGTCGCAGGCATCATTATAGCCTTTCAAGAAAACCTCCATCTGCTTTTTACGGTTCTGATCATCCATACCCTTCTCACGGAAGGCAATAACACCCATCTGGATATCTTCCTTACGGGTATCGAGCAGGATCTTATGCTTCTTCAACAATGCCTGTGTAGCCTGTGGTTCCGTGAGTAAGAGGGCATCCATCTCATTGTTTTCCAACATCTTCAAACGGACATATACATCATTCACCTGGATGCGGAACACCCGTTCGGTCTTCAGTTTTGCACTATCCACTGCCAGATCACCTAAGAGATCTGTCACAGAATAACGGGTCATCGCCAACATCTTATCATCCAGATGCTTCAACTGGGTAATACGCTGATTACGGTTACTGATCAGCAACCAATAGGCATTCGTCGTGGCGACATACTTCAAAGGCATTCCTGACTGAATAATCCGTTCGGCTCGAACGAGATCCGTAACCATTCCTTCTACCCGACCTCTCATCATGGCTGTATCACAGTCCATCTGAGCTGTATAGCGCTTCAGTCTAATATCCACAACTGTATCAAACAACTGGTGATCCTTAGCAATAAAGATAGGTAAGCAGTCGAGGGTCGGCATCACGGCAATTTTTAGGGCTGCAGAATCCTCGCGAGCCAGTTTCAGCCGCTGTTCCCTTGACAGTCGTTTAGTTTCCTCATAGGATTGTCCACAACCAGCCAGTATCAACAGACCAGTCAAGACAATGGTAAATATCCTGATATATTTCATATTGTTCGCAATAATTGTGTGCAAAATTAAGCAATTATTTTGGAATACCGAAAATATTTCGTACTTTTGTATTCAATTATGGCAAAAGATAAAATCGCATACGTATGCTCCAACTGCGGCCAGGAGTCGCCAAAGTGGATCGGAAAGTGTCCTGCCTGCGGGCAATGGAATACATTTAAGGAATTTCGTGTGGCTCCTGACACTAAGGAGAAAGCGGCTACAACAGCGGCTGCTTCGGCTGGTCATGCACTGCGGAAAAACAAAGTGCTGAAGTTGCGCGACATCTCTAATCAAGATGATCCGAGAATCGACATGCACGACGAGGAACTTAACCGCGTACTTGGTGGTGGCTTGGTTCCTGGTTCTATCGTTCTGTTAGGCGGAGAACCAGGCATCGGAAAATCCACCCTTTCCTTGCAAACGATGCTCCATATGCCAGAGAAGAAAATCCTCTATGTCAGTGGTGAGGAGAGTGCCCATCAGTTGAAGATGCGTGCCAATCGTATTCCTCATGAGGAGAATGACCATTTCCTCATACTCTGCGAGAATTCCCTCGAACATATCTTCGACCATATCAAAGACGAACAGCCAGAATTGGTGATCATCGACTCTATCCAGACTATTATGACAGAAGATGTCGAGTCGTCTGCAGGCTCCATTGCCCAAGTACGAGAGTGTGCCTCCTCCCTACTCAGATTTGCCAAAACCAGTGGCGTGCCTGTCATTCTGATCGGACATATCACCAAAGAAGGTACGTTGGCTGGACCAAAGATTCTGGAGCATATCGTTGACACCGTCATCCAGTTTGAAGGCGATCAGCATTATATGTACCGTATCCTACGCTCCATAAAAAACCGTTTCGGCTCTACTGCTGAACTTGGCATCTACGAGATGCAGCAGAACGGGCTCCGTCAGGTGAGCAATCCTTCTGAGCTCCTGCTCACACAGGATCATGAAGGACTCTCCGGCATCGCTATCTCCTCTGCAATTGAGGGCGTGCGTCCTTTCCTGGTTGAGACACAGGCACTTGTCTCAACAGCAGCCTATGGTACCCCCCAGCGCTCTGCAACTGGTTTCGATCAGCGCCGTCTGAACATGCTATTGGCCGTTCTGGAGAAGCGAGTGGGATTCAAACTCATGCAGAAGGATGTCTTCATCAACATCGCAGGTGGTCTGCGGGTAACTGATCTCGCCATGGATCTGAGTATCATTGCAGCCGTACTCTCCTCAAACGTCGATACTCCGATAGAAAACGGCTGGTGCATGTGTGGTGAGGTCGGACTATCTGGTGAGGTACGACCTGTGAACCGCATTGAACAAAGAATCGCCGAAGCCGAGAAACTCGGATTCAGCAATATGATTATCCCCAAATACAATATGCAGGGTTTTGATGCAAAGAAATACCGCATCGGTCTTCATCCCGTCAGAAAGGTCGAGGAAGCCCTTCGCGCCCTGTTCGGCTAAGCCTCGTATTCAGTAGCATCCTCAATACCAGCTTCTGCAAAGGCTTCGCGACGCTCTACACAGGTGCCGCATTTGCCACAATGCTTTTCGCCACCCTTATAGCAGCTCCAGGTTTCCGAATAGTCAATACCCAGTTCTTTACCACGACGGGCTATGTCGGCCTTCGTCCAGTTCGTAAATGGCGACAGCAGTCCGACATTTACAAACGTGCCAGCTTTTGCAGCCTCATCGAAGGCCTTCACAAATTCAGGCCTGCAATCCGGATAGATAGTGTGATCGCCTCCATGATTCGCCATCATCACATATTTCAAATCATTGCTCTCTGCGATTCCCACGGCGATAGACAGCATGATACCATTACGGAAAGGTACTACCGTCGATTTCATATTCTCATCGGCGTAATGGCCCTCAGGTATGGCTTCTGCTCCATCAAGCAAAGAACTCTTGAAATAAGTCGCCATAAACTCCAAGGGTATCACGATATGCCTGATGCCCAGCCGTTCACAATGTAAACGGGCAAAGGGTATCTCCTTCGCGTTATGGTTACTGCCATAGTCAAACGAAACGGCCAGCGCGATCCGCTCCTGCTGGTCGTAAAGCAGCGTCACAGAATCCATGCCGCCACTGAGAATGATTACTGTATCTTTTTCCATTATGGCTGCAAAGGTAAGAAAAAAAAGGCTGATACGCAAAAAAAGTATAAATTCTTAATTCTTAATTCTTAATTCTTAATTAATATTTGTAATTTTGCACTCACGTTTAAACGAAGTTTTTCACATTATTAATTATAATAGAAACAATTATGACTATCAACGAATTCAACTTTGCCGGTAAGAAGGCAATCGTACGTGTAGATTTCAACGTACCCCTCGATGAGAATGGTAAGATCACAGACGACACCCGTATCCGCGGTGCCCTCCCCACTCTGAAGAAGATCCTTGCTGACGGTGGTGCAACTATCATCATGAGTCACATGGGTAAGCCCAAAGGAAAGGTAGATATGAAGAAGTCACTGGGTCAGATCCGCGAGGCTGTGGAGAAGGCTCTGGGTGTTCCCGTTGCTTTCGCTCCCGACTGTGCTAAGGCTGCTGACGCTGCTGCTGCCTTGAAGATGGGTGAGGCTCTGCTGCTTGAGAACCTGCGTTTCTATCCTGAGGAAGAGGGTAAGCCCGTAGGTGTTGAGAAGGGTACTCCTGAGTACGACGAGGCTAAGAAGGCTATGAAGGCCAGCCAGAAGGAGTTTGCCAAGACACTGGCTTCTTATGCTGACTGCTATGTGATGGACGCCTTCGGTACTGCTCACCGCAAGCATGCTTCTACCGCTGTTATCGCCGACTACTTCGACGCTGACCACAAGATGCTGGGTCTGCTGATGGAGAAGGAGGTTCAGGCTGTTGACAACGTGCTCTCTAACATCAAGCGTCCGTTTGTTGCCATCATGGGTGGTTCAAAGGTTTCTTCAAAGATCGGTATCATCGAGAACCTGCTCGGTAAGGTTGACAAGCTCATCCTCTGTGGTGGTATGACCTATACCTTCGCTAAGGCTCACAATGGTGAGATCGGTGATTCTATTGTTGAACTCGACAAACTCGATGTTGCTCTGGGTGTTGAGGAGTTGGCTAAGAAGAACGGCGTTGAACTCGTTCTGGGTTCTGACTGCAACGCTACCAACGGTCTCGACTTCGACACCATGACTGTTAAGCCTGGTGCTGAGATCATTACTTGCCCTGCCAACAAGGTTCCCGCTGGCTTCGAGGGTGTTGATGCAGGTCCTGCTTCTCAGGAGGACTTCCGCAACGCCATCAAGGGTGCTAAGACCATTCTGTGGAACGGTCCTGCCGGCGTATTCGAGTGCGACGCTTTCACTGCTGGTTCTCGTGCTATCGGTGAGGCTATCGCTGAGGCTACTGCTGAGGGCGCATTCTCATTGATCGGCGGTGGTGACTCTGTGGCTTGTGTCAACAAGTTCGGTCTTGCTGACAAGGTATCTTACATCTCTACTGGTGGTGGTGCTCTGCTGGAGGCCATCGAGGGTAAGGTTCTCCCAGGTGTAGCTGCTATCAAAGGTGAATAAATGAGACACTCTTTTATAACAATGATGATGGCTGCAGCGTTTATCGCTTGCAGCCATCATACTTTTGCTGCAAAAGTTTATCAACAATCTGCTTGATGGTGAGATCAATAGTCCTAAGGATGTTCAACCTTATGGCGAATCGCTATTCGAGTCTTTATCTATTGATTGGCATAGCGTATACGATGAGATGCCACCAGAAGAACGTCTAGGCGCTTTTACCAGACATTACGGAATAACTCTGGAAGCACAAGCCAATAATTACGTAACCTATTTCTATCGCCAACACGAGTATCAAGGCGGCATTCACGGCTTTACAACAGAACTTTGCCAATGGCTCAGAGAAAGAGATGAGTGATGAAGAATTGTTGGATTATCTTTTTGCCGAACAAGCAGAAGATCTCAACAACTTACCACTATCTGGTAACGCCCCCTATCTCTCAGAGACAGGTGTAGTATTTCTCTATACCCAATATGAGATCGCTCCCTACTCATCAGGCATCATTACCTTTGAAATCCCCTTCGCGGACATCCGTCCCTTCCTCACCCCTGAGGCTCAGGAGATGATCCCCTAATTAAATGTAAAAAGTGCTAGAATTAAATCTAGCACTTTTTTACATTTGTTACGACTGGAAGGAATCTCTCTCGTCAATCTTGTAGGCTTTATTATCCTCCTTCATGTAAATCTGGAGATCAGAGAAATAACCTGTTTCCTGAATCTTCTGAAGATGTGCCTGGGCATCCTCTTCCTTCAGATACTCCTTGGCAGTTGCCAGGTGGTTGGTAAACTCAAGTTTTTTCTTCTCTGTGTCCAGAACTGAGATCCACTCATCCTTCAAACGGTCTCCAATAACGAATTTCTTACCCATAGCTGTTTATATATTTAATAAGTTGTTTGTTTTTTGATGATGCAAAGATACAAACTATTCTCATAGATTGTTCACTTTTACATCAAAAAAACAAAGTAAACGTTTGAGTAAAAAAAAGCCCAACCAGATTGGTCGGGCCTTTAATACGGATTTAAGATTTACTCTTTGTCGAGCAGAATCTTCATCATTTCGACAGCGGCCTTTGCCACAGAGGTACCAGGACCGAAGATGGCAGCCACACCAGCCTTGTAGAGGAAGTCGTAGTCCTGAGCAGGAATCACACCACCGGCAATCACCATGATGTCCTCACGGCCCAGTTTCTTGAGTTCCTCGATGAGCTGTGGGATGAGTGTCTTGTGACCAGCGGCCAGTGACGAAGCGCCAACCACATGCACATCGTTCTCGACGGCCTCACGAGCAGCCTCGGCAGGCGTCTGGAACAGAGGTCCCATATCCACGTCGAAACCACAGTCGGCATAACCCGTTGCTACCACCTTAGCACCACGGTCGTGACCATCCTGACCCATCTTGGCGATGAAGATACGAGGACGGCGACCTTCCTTCTCTGCGAACTCATCGGTCAGCTTGCAAGCCAACTCGAAATCGCTATCGTTCTTTGATTCTGAACTATACACGCCTGAAATTGTTCTGATTACTGCTTTATAACGGCCTACGATCTTTTCGCAGGCATCTGAAATCTCACCAAGGGTACAACGCAACTGTGCAGCCTTGACTGCCAGGTCGAGCAGGTTGTTCTCACTCTTGCGACCTTCGTTGAAATCACGGACACACTCTGTGATCGCTTTGAGTGCAGCCTGACAGGCAGCCTCGTCGCGCTTACTACGCACCTCCTTCAGACTCTCTTCCTGCTGCTTGCGCACTGCGGTGTTATCCACCTCAAGGATGTCGATAGGATCCTCATGCTCCAGACGATATTTGTTGGTACCCACGATAGTCTGAACACCACTATCGATACGAGCCTGCGTACGGGCTGCAGCCTCCTCGATACGCATCTTAGGCAGACCTGTCTCGATGGCCTTTGCCATACCACCCAGTTTCTCAATCTCCTGGATGTGCTCCCAAGCCTTGTGAACCAACTCGTTGGTCAGGGTCTCAACGTAATAAGAACCTGCCCATGGATCGATCTGCTTGCAGACCTTCGTCTCATTCTGGATATAGATCTGGGTGTTACGGGCGATACGAGCCGAGAAGTCAGTAGGCAGAGCGATAGCCTCATCAAGCGCATTGGTATGCAGACTCTGAGTGTGACCCAGCACAGCAGCCATAGCCTCGATACAGGTACGACCTACGTTGTTGAACGGATCCTGCTCTGTCAATGACCAACCAGAGGTCTGAGAGTGGGTACGCAGAGCCAGCGACTTCGGATTCTTGGCGCCAAAACTCTTCACAATCTTAGCCCACAACAGACGGCCTGCACGCATCTTGGCAATCTCCATGAAGTGGTTCATACCGATGGCCCAGAAGAACGACAGACGAGGTGCGAAGGCATCCACATCAATACCAGCATTCACACCTGTACGCAGATAGTCCATACCATCAGCCAAGGTATAAGCCAACTCAATATCAGCAGTAGCACCTGCTTCCTGCATGTGATAGCCTGAGATAGAGATGCTGTTGAACTTCGGCATCTTCTGCGAGGTATACTCGAAGATATCAGCGATGATCTTCATTGAGAATGCAGGGGGATAGATATAGGTGTTACGCACCATGAACTCCTTCAGGATATCGTTCTGGATGGTTCCAGCCATCTCCTCGAGCTGAGCGCCCTGCTCCAGACCAGCCACGATGTAGAATGCCAAGATAGGCAGCACGGCACCGTTCATGGTCATCGACACAGACATCTTGTTCAAGGGGATACCGCTGAAGAGCACCTTCATGTTCTCCTCGTTACAGATACTCACACCTGCCTTACCTACATCGCCCACCACACGGGGGTTGTCGGGGTCGTAACCACGGTGCGTCGGCAGGTCGAAGGCTACAGAAAGGCCTTTCTGACCAGAAGCCAGGTTACGGCGATAGAATGCATTCGACTCCTCAGCAGTAGAGAATCCGGCATACTGACGGATCGTCCACGGACGGAACGGATACATCATTGAATACGGACCACGGAGATAGGGCGGAATACCTGCTGTGAAGTCGAGGTGCTCCATGCCTTCGAGGTCTTCTTTCGTATAGACAGGACGCACCTCAATGTGCTCTGGGGTCTTCCAGTTCTCTACGATACCATTGTCTTTAATCCACTTGGCACCATCCTGAGCCTTGATACCAGCGTAGATATCTATGTCTTTAAATTGTTTACGCATCATTCAATTCTCCTATTCTTTAAATACCAAGTTTCTGATTATATTCTTTCAAAGTCTCGAGAACGTTACACTTCACGTGGATGTAGTTCTCGATGCCAGCAGCCTTCAGGTCTTCCATACAAGCAGGGGCACCAGCCACCACAAACATGGCACGACCATTCAGATACTTGAAGGCAGGGATAGCATACTCAGCATATTCATCGTCGCTAGAGCAGATCACCACGATATCAGCCTTAGCCTCAAGCGCAGCATCTACACCTTCCTCAACAGTCTTGAATCCGAGGTTGTCAATCACCTTATAACCAGCACAGGCGAGGAAGTTACAAGAGAACTGTGCACGAGCCTGGCGCATAGCGAGGTTACCAATGGTCAGCATGAAAGCTACAGGAACCTTAGTTTCTTCTGTATGGATACGAAGATTCTCGAAGTCAGCAGCTAAACGGGTTGAAGAGATTGCCTTGAAGGGATGCTCCTCTTCCTCGGCATGACCACAGCAGCAGCCACAAGCCTTAGCCTTCTTGCCCTCGCTCTTCTCTGTGAAGTTGGGGAACTGGTTGGTACCCAACAGGAACTCCTTGCGCTTGGCTGCATCGCCATGACGCTTCACGTTTGTTGCATTGATATCGTCTTGGATAGTTCCAGCCTTAATAGCAGCCAGGAATCCACCCTCCTCTTCTACCTTCAGGAAGATCTTCCAAGCCTCAGTTGCCAAGGCATCTGTCAGGTGCTCGATATAATAAGAACCTGCAGACGGATCGACGATACGATCGAAATGGCTTTCCTCCTTAATCAACAACTGCTGATTGCGGGCGATACGCTCTGAGAAATCAGTAGCCTCCTCATAAGGTGCATCGAATGGTGTAACCACCATCGAATGAACACTACCTAAGGCAGCACTCATAGCCTCTGTCTGAGAACGGAGCAGATTCACGTATGAATCGAAAAGCGTCTGGTTATAAGTAGAGGTGGTCGCATTGACACACATCTGACAACTGTCATCGTTCTTAGGCTCGTACTGCTTCACGATCTGAGCCCAGAGCAGACGGGCTGCACGGAACTTTGCGATCTCCATGAAGTAGTTCTCGCTGACGCCCATATTGAACTTGATGCTCTTAGCTGCAAGATCTACATCCACACCAGCATCCGTCAACTGCTGCAGATACTCATTACCCCAAGCGAGTGCATAGCCTAACTCCTGAACAATATAGGCACCTGCATTATTAAGGGCGTCAGAGCTGACAGCAATACAGCGGAAATTGGGATAATCCTTCAGAGCCTCCACAAGTTTAGGACCAAATGCGAGCACGGGTGTTACATCCTTGCCCTTCATTACGATTTTCTTCATGGGATCCCACTCGATGGAACCTACCACCTTCTCCTTGTCATAGCCCTTCTTCTCGAAGTATGCTACCAGGATCTCTGCCAGTTCGAGCGAATGGCGCTGACAGGTAGAGAAGTTCACCTCCACGATATCACAGAGGATACCATCGAGCAGTGCCTCAACAGTCTCCTTAGAGACCTGACTTCCAGGAATCTTGAAACCTAAGGAGTCGATACCCTTGTTCAAGATGTCGAGTGCCTTCTTGTTGGCCTCCTTCGGATCGTCCACAACGATGTTCTGACGAACATACCACACATTAGAGTCCTTCTTGTTACCTCTCACAAATGGGAACTCACCAGGGAGTGCATCGGGGGTTTTCAGATTCGCCAGGTCTTCACGGCGATAGAAGGGCTGTACGTTAAAACCTTCATTTGTTCTCCATACCAAGCGCTTCTGGAAGTCGGCACCTTTCAGATCGACTTCAATCTTGTCGAGCCACTCTTGAGTGGTCGGCGCGGTAAACTCGGTAAAGAGCTTTTCTTTGTTTGCCATAGTTACAGTGCTAAATTATTATATACGTTTGTTTTAAGTTTCACCTTAACGGGCTACAAAGATACAAACTTTTTAGTCAAAATAGCCGTTTGAATTGTGAAAGAAATAAAAAATCAGTTTTTATTCAAAATTATGTGCACAAAATAGCTTATTGTGAGCAATATTTTGTAACTTTGCACCCAAATTGGCAAGAAAATTTGAGATATATAAAAGTTAGTAAGAAAAATGGAATCATTTCAATGGTTGAAAGACCTATTTACAACGACTGACTCCGTAGCGCATATTGCGCTATTGTATGCCATTGTCATTGCTATTGGTGTCTATTTGGGAAAGATCAAGGTATTCGGTATCTCCCTGGGCGTCACCTTTGTGCTATTCGCAGGTATTCTGGCTGGGCATATCGGGTTCACTGCTCCAACCCCGATTCTGACATTTGTTCAGGATTTCGGATTGATTCTCTTTGTGTTTATGATTGGTATGCAGGTGGGACCCGGTTTCTTTGAGAGTTTCGGAACAGCAGGAATCAAGCTCAACGGACTGGCTGCCAGTGCCATTCTCCTGAATATTCTTGTGATGTTTGCCTGCTATTACATCTTCTTCGACACCTCCAACACCGCCAGTCTTCCTATGATGGTAGGTACGCTCTATGGTGCCGTTACCAACACCCCTGGTCTTGGTGCTGCCAACGAGGCACTGAACACGGTATTCCCCAATGGCGCCCCACAGATTGCTTCGGCCTATGCCTGTGCCTATCCGTTAGGTGTGCTGGGCATCATTGGTGCCATTGTATTAATAAGGTACGCGTGTAAGATAAAACTGGAAGACGAAGAGAAGCAACTCCAGGAAATGGAAGGTACTAAGACCAATAAGAAGCCCTACAAGATGCACTTGGAAGTCACTAACCAGTATCTTGAAGGAAAGACGCTCTTACAGGTACATGACTTCCTGAACCGTGACTTCGTGATTTCCCGTCTGGTTCATGAGGGAGAGTTGTGCATCCCTAACCGCGATACGATCTTCCACTTAGGCGACCAGATGCTGATCGTCTGTGCAGAGGCAGATCATGAGGCCATCATGGCCTTTATTGGTCCGAAACTCGACATCGACTTTGAGCAACAGGATCAGCCTCTGGTATCGAAGCGTATCCTGATCACTAATCCGAAGATTAACGGTAAGACCCTTGCTTCGATGCACTTCTCCAGCGTACATGGTGTGAACGTCACCCGTGTGACCCGCCATGGTTTGGATCTCTTTGCATCTGCCTCACTTCCCCTGCAGGTAGGTGATAAGATTATGGTGGTGGGTCCTGAGGATGCTGTTGACCGTGTAGCCAATAAGATGGGTAACTCTCTCCGTCGTCTGAATGCGCCAAATATAGCCACGATTTTCGTAGGTATCTTTATTGGTCTGATCTTTGGTTCCTTCCCGCTTGCCATCCCTGGCATGCCTGTTCCAGTGAAACTGGGTCTGGCTGGTGGTCCGCTGATTATCGCCATTCTCATTGGCCGCTACGGCTATAAGATCCATCTGGTCACCTATACCACGACTTCTGCGAACATGATGCTTCGAGAGATCGGTCTGGTATTGTTCCTGGCCTCTGTAGGTATCAAGGCTGGCGACAACTTCTTTGAAACAGTGGTGGAAGGCGATGGTCTGCTCTACGTGTTGACAGGTTTCTTGATTACCGTCATCCCAATTCTGATCATTGGTCCGATTGCAAGAATACGCCATAAGTTCAATTACTTCACCATTGCAGGTATGATAGCAGGTAGCTATACCGATCCCCCTGCCCTGGCCTATGCCAATAGCATCTGTTCCAAGGAAGCGCCTGCCATCGGCTACTCGACGGTCTATCCGCTCGCGATGTTCCTCAGGATCTTCACGGCACAGATCATCGTGCTGTTCTTCTGCGGTTAGTCAAAAAAGAATATCTATATAATAATCACAACAATGAATAAAGTAAAAATCCTGCTATGCGGAATGCTACTGGTTAGCGCCACGTCGGCAATGGCTCAGGGAGCCAAGAATATCCGACTGAACGAGGTGCTGACCAATAACACTGCCAGCATTGTGGATGAGTTTGGCAATCGTGAAGCCTGGATAGAGGTGGAGAACACATCGTTCACCACCTACAATATCCGAGGCATGTACTTCACGACCGACCGTTCTGTCCTCGACCCTCAGATGAGCGTTCCTGAACGTATCAAACGTATGAGTGTCATTCCCAACGGAGACCCTCGTACCCAGATTGGCGGGCGACAGCACCTTGTGTTCTACTGCAACTCGAATCCTGCTGAGGGAAAGTTGCACCTCTCGCTTCCCGTTCCCATGTCAGAACCTGTATGGATCGGATTCTACAATGGTAATGCTGTCGAACTGATCGACTCAGTCACCGTTCCTGCCCTCGCTGCAGATCAGAGTTATGCCCGTCATGGCAACGAATGGAGTGTGAAGTCGCCTGAGAACGTGACACCAGGTATTGAGAATTTCATCAAGACCGACGAGACGAAAGATGCCAAGCTGAAGCGTGAAGATCCTTACGGAGTCGGTATCACCTTGTTAGCTATGGGTATCGTGTTCTTCTGTCTGGCTGTTCTCTTCGTATTCTTCTGGATCTTCGGCCTCATCATGCGGCACATGGATACAGCCAAGAAGGTGGTCAACACCCAGCCTATCAAGCCGATTACCAAGACGGTAGAGGTGACCCACGACATTGCCCACGCTACAGGAAATATCCTTCAGGACGGTTTCCAGAAGAAGGGTATCGACAAGGAAGTCTATATCGCCGTCATCTCTATGGCACTGAAACAGTATCAGGACGATGTACACGACGTAGAGAGCGGTATCATCACCATCAAGTCACACCAAACGGGATGGACTGATGAGTCCAACCAGATGACCCACTTCTCGAAGCCTGTCATTCCTGTATCGCATCGTGCACCCAACATTCCCACAACCCCAGAAATCCATTAAGCAATGAACAAGTATCAGTATAAAGTACAAGGCGTCGATTACGACGTAGAGATCGAAGAAGTAGAGGGCAACGTAGCCAAGGTCATTGTCAACGGCATCCGCTTTGACGTGGAACTGAAGCAGCCCATCAATCCTACAAGCACCCTGAAGAAGGTACGCGTGGAGGCTCCAAAGCCCGTAGCCCGTCCGTCTGTAGCACCTGCCGCAACTCCTGCACCTGCTGCCCCAGCGGCTGCTGGCGCTGGCTCACCCATCAAGGCACCACTGCCTGGCACGATCACCGAACTGAAAGTCAACGTTGGTGACACCGTGAAGAAGGGTGATATCCTGCTGGTGCTCGAGGCTATGAAAATGCAGAACAATATTGAATCAGAGTACGACGGAACAGTGACTGCCATCACCGTGAAGCAGGGCGAGACAGTCATGGAAGGTGCCGTTCTCCTCACAATTGGATAAGCAGTTATGGATCTCGGACAATTTATCATACAGAACTTCCATGAGTTCCTCACCTATACAGCATTCGCCAATGCCACGGTGGGAAACCTCATCATGATAGCGGTAGGTGCCTTCTTCATCTGGCTTGCCATCAAGAAGGACTTTGAGCCGCTGTTGCTTGTGCCCATCGGACTGGGTATCATCCTTGGAAACATCCCCTTCCGTGCTGATGCAGGATTGGAGATTGGTCTCTATGAAGACAACTCCGTACTGAATATCTTCTATCAGGGTGTACGTCAGGGTTGGTATCCGCCACTGATCTTCCTCGGCATCGGTGCCATGACCGACTTCACGGCCCTGTTGGCCAACCCGAAGCTGATGCTGATCGGCGCAGCCGCCCAGTTTGGTATCTTCGGCGCCTATATGGTGGCGCTGGCTATGGGCTTTGAGCCCTCTCAGGCTGCAGGTATCGCCATCATCGGTGGTGCTGATGGTCCTACGGCCATCTTCCTGAGTTCGAAACTCTCGCCCAACCTCATGGGTGCCATCGCTGTCTGTGCCTACTCTTATATGGCACTGGTGCCTGTGATCCAGCCGTTCATCATGCGTCTGCTCACCACTGAGAAAGAGCGCGTCATCAAGATGAAGCCTGGTCGTGAGGTGTCTCAGACGGAGCGCATCCTCTTCCCCATCATCGGACTGTTGCTCACCACCTTCATCGTACCATCTGGTCTGCCCCTGCTGGGTATGCTCTTCTTTGGTAACCTGCTGAAGGAAAGTGGTAAGACCACCCGTCTGGCAAAGACGGCTGGTTCTTCACTCAACGATATCGTGGTGATGCTGTTAGGTCTCACCGTTGGTTGTTCTACTCAGGCCAGCGAGTTCCTCACCTTTAATACGATTAAGATTTTCGCCTTAGGTGCCATGGCCTTCATGATCGCCACAGCCTCTGGTGTATGTTTCGTGAAGTTGATGAATCTCTTCCTGCCTGAAGGCAAGAAACTGAATCCGCTCATTGGTAATGCTGGTGTATCAGCAGTTCCTATGGCTGCACGTATCAGTAATAACCTCGGTCTGGAGTATGATCGCCACAACTTCCTGCTCATGCACGCCATGGGTCCGAACGTGGCTGGTGTGATCGGCTCTGCCGTTGCTGCAGGTGCTCTTCTGGGTTTCCTTTCATAGCAAGTTATCAATCTTTTATAAAAATTTCCCCACTTTTCTTGTAAGAGCGGGGATTTTTTATTAACTTTGCCCACAAAATAGGACGAAGATGAATGAGAAAACAGATTCGGAATTGAAAGGCGAGACATTTCTGCAGTGTCATCTGACCCTTCCCAATAACATCAATACGATTCCGCAGCTTAGCGAATTCATTGATTTAAATTGTGAAGAGTTGGGAGTGGATATGGTTGATACCATGAATATCAATCTGGCACTTGAAGAGGCTGTTGTCAACGTAATGAGTTACGCATATCCGGAAGGGACTGTAGGCCAGGTGGATATTGATTTGACAACAGATGGGAAGGAGATGGTTTTCACGATCGTTGATTCTGGTACCCCCTTTGATCCCACCCAGAAAGAAGAGGTTGATACCACGCTTTCTGCAGAAGAGCGTCCTATCGGTGGCTTAGGCATTCATCTCGTCAGGAAATTGATGGACGCCATCAGTTATCAGTATGTTGACAATAAGAATGTATTGACATTAAAAAAGAAACTTAATAAAGCATAACATTATGATTGAAATTAAAGAGAACAATGGCGGTATGTTAGCCATTCTGAACGGCCGACTTGACACCCCTGCAGCAGTAAAGGCTCAGCAGGAGATCGGCCCCCTGCTTGAGAATGCAGATAAGGAGATTGTCTTCGATTGCACGAACCTTGAGTACATCAGTAGTTCTGGTCTCCGTCTGTTCCTGACCATCCGTAAGGAAGCCTCTGTCAAGGGTGGAAAGGTTATCATTGAGAATATCAATGACGAGATCCGCAAGGTATTCATGATGACAGGTTTCTTCAACCTGTTTGAAATCAGAAATGCATAACTTCGGAAAAGGAAGACCTAAAATAGCAATCATCGACCCCAACACCCTCTCGGCGTTGGGGTTAAAGCAGATATTGCAGAATGTCCTACCCATCATGACGGTTGACACCTTTGGTTCCTTTCTGGAACTGTCAGCCAACAAGCCCGATGAGTATTTCCATTATTTCACAGCCATCAATATCGTACTTGAGAACAAGACATTCTTCGATGAGCGCAGGCAGAAGACCATCGTCCTGACTATCTCACGCGACACCATGTCGCAGCTGTCAGGCTTCAACTGTCTCTGTACCAACGTAACGGAAGAAGAATTGATACGCTCTGTCCTCATGTTGCAGCAGCATGCACATGGTCGTGGCGAGCACATGCCTCCGATGCCGACCATCCTCAACAAGAAGATTCTCTCTGACAGAGAGATTGAAGTGATGTCACTGATCGTCCAAGGTTATATCAACAAAGAGATAGCCGACAAACTAAACATCGGACTGGCCACAGTCATCACCCATCGGAAGAACATTATGGACAAACTCGGAATGAAAAGCGTCAGTGCCCTCACCATCTACGCCGTCATGCACGGCTATGTAGATATCAACAAGATATAATTTATGTCCAAAGCCCTTTCACATATCACTTTTGAGAATGCATACGCTGATGTCTTCTGCTTCGACAACGGTACCGAAGTGAAGGAATATCAGGCGATGATACATGTCAGCCAGCGCAAACTCCCCTACGCCCAACAACTGGAGGCCATCATGAACGCCTATACCCAGTTGCTGGAGGCACTACCTGGTACACAAGCCGTATTCAAGCGCTATTTCCTCAGTGATGCCGCCAATCAGGCTGATGATGTCATCTTGGCGGATGTCACCGACTGTGCCAAGAGCTTGATCGAACAGGCGCCCCTCGACGGGACGAAGATTGCCCTCTGGGTCTATCTCATGACGAACGTGCAGACTGGCATCGGCAAAAGTGGACTCTACGAGGTGCGTCATGGCAGTTTCCGTCATCTCTGGAATGCCTCTGCCCATAACATGGCAGCCAACTCAGAGTATCAGACGCGCCTGCTGTTCAACGAATACAACATGCAGTTGCTGGAAGAAGACTGCACCATTGAGGCCAACTGCATCCGCACGTGGCTGTTTGTCAATGATATCGACCTGAACTATGGTGGTGTGGTTCGTGCACGCAACCAGTTCTTCTTCACACAGGGGCTCACGGTTCACACCCACTTCATTGCCTCTACTGGCATCGGTGGACGACAGATGGATCCTAATGTGCTCACCCAAATGGACAACTATGCCATCGCAGGCATCCAGAAAGAGCAGATCCATTACCTCTACGCCCCCACCCATCTGAATCGCACCAGCGACTATGGTGTCTCCTTCGAGCGTGGCACCTATATCGACTATGCCGATCGTCGCCACGTATTCATCTCTGGTACAGCCTCTATCAACAACAAGGGTGAGGTGATGTATCCGAAAGACATCGTCAAGCAGACCCATCGCATGTGGGAGAATGTAGAAGCCCTGCTGAAAGAGGCTGACTGCTCATACGATGAAGTCAGTGAGATGGTGGTCTATCTGCGCGATGTGGCTGACTACGAACTGGTGCGTGATCTCTACGAGGAGCGTTTCCCAGGAAAGCCCTATGTCATCGTACAGGCACCCGTCTGCCGACCTTCTTGGTTGATTGAGATGGAGTGCATGGCCGTGAAGCAGATCTCTGCCCCAGCACATCCAGCATTCTAATGATATGGGTAAAATCATCATCGCAGGCATCGGCCCTGGTAGCAAAGAGGACATCACGCCTGCCGTACTCGAGGCAGTACGACTGGCAGATGCGATTGTAGGCTACAAATACTACTTCCAGTTTATTGAACCCTACGTCAAGGAGGGATGCCAGTGTATCGACACAGGCATGAAGAAAGAGCGTGAGCGTGCCGAACAGGCTTTCCTCATTGCTGAGACAGGTAAGACGGTGGTGGTGATTTCCTCTGGTGATGCAGGCTTATACGGCATGGCGCCACTCGTCTATGAGATGGCTGAAGCCAAAGGCTCTGACCTCACCATCGAGACTCTGCCTGGCATCTCTGCTTTCCAGAAGGCGGCCTCACTGCTGGGAGCACCTATCGGACACGACACCTGCATTATCTCACTCTCCGACCTGATGACACCTTGGGAAGTCATCGAGCGTCGAATCAAGGCTGCTGCCACAGGCGATTTCGTGACAGCCATCTATAATCCCAAATCCCATGGACGCTATTGGCAACTCTACCGTTTGCAGGAGCTGTTCCTGATGGAGCGTTCCGCAGACACGCCTGTTGGATATGTACGTCAGGCAGGACGTCCTGAGCAGGAGGTAAAGGTCACCACCTTAGGCGCCTTCGATCCTGAAGACATCGATATGTTCACAGTCGTTCTGATTGGCAATTCGCAGTCGTATATAGCCGATGGTAAGATGATTACCCCTCGTGGCTATACTTTGTCCCCTAAGTTAGGGGACAACAGGGGTCTGAACAAGGGACAAGATATCATGATAGAATCGTTCCGAACCATCGCAAGTGAATTGAAGCGAGATTATCCACTCGATCACAAGTGGGCCTTGTTGCACACCATCCACACCACTGCCGACTTCGACATGGAGGACATCCTCTATACGGATCCCAAGGCTGTGGAGACATTATATAATAAGGTAAAGGATGGTTCACTGAAGACCATCGTAACAGATGTGACGATGGTGACAAGTGGTATCCGTAAGGGGGCACTGTCTCGTCTGGGTGTTGAGGCGAAATGCTATCTGAGTGACCCACGAGTGGCTGAGATGGCTCAAGCGCAGGACATCACACGCACCCAGGCTGGCATTCGTCTCGCTGTAGAAGAACATCCTGATGCACTCTTCGCTTTTGGCAATGCCCCAACGGCCCTGATGGAGCTTTGCGATCTGATCCGCAAGGGCAAGGCTCGTCCTGCTGGCATCATCGCTGCCCCAGTAGGTTTCGTACATGTGCGTGAGTCAAAGCACATGGTGAAACCTTTCCGCGACATCCCCAAAATCATCGTCGAAGGACGCAAGGGAGGCTCCAATCTGGCAGCAACCCTCTGCAATGCCATCCTGACTTTCGACGATGCTGCCCAACTTAAACCAGGTCGCGACCTTTGATAGTTTATAGATGATAGTGGATAGTTATGATTACCTTTATAGTCATAGGGATCTCTGATGCACCTGAGCCGTACTTTACGCCTGAAGTGCTGGATATCATCCAGCAAGGCAGGGTATTCTCTGGTGGCAAGCGCCATCATGAGATAGTAGCCTCACTGTTGCCTGCTGATGCCCAATGGATCGACATCACCACCCCACTCGATGCCGTCTTTGAACAATACCAGTCAATCGTCTCTGATATCATCGTCTTCGCCAGCGGCGATCCGTTGTTCTTCGGCTTTGCCAACACCATCCGGAAGAAGATGCCTGAAGCAGAGATCACGCTCTACCCTACTTTCAACTCACTCCAGATGTTAGCCCATCGTTTGGTGATGCCATACCACGATATGCGCATCGTCTCGCTGACAGGTCGTCCCTGGCCTGAGTTTGATAAGGCACTGATTGAGAGGACGGAGAAGATCGGCATACTGACTGATAAGGAACATACCCCAGCAGCCATCGCCCAACGCATGATAGACTACGGCTACACCAACTATCAGATGCATGTGGGTGAGCACCTAGGCAACCCTGAACTCGAAAAGGTAACCACCCTGTCGCTTGAAGAGGCTACAAAAAAGGAGTTTGCAATGCCCAATTGTATCATCATCAGCATTCAACGGTCCCTGAGCCTGTCGCGCTCGACCGAAGGTCGCTTGCTACCATCGGGACGCAAGAAGGGCACCTCACGTCCTTTCGGCATTCCAGATTCCGACTTCACGCTGCTCGATGGACGAGAAAAGATGATCACCAAGATGCCCATCCGTCTACTGACACTTCAAGCCCTCGAATTACGCAAGAAGAAAGTTCTCTGGGACATCGGTTTCTGCACTGGCAGCGTCTCTATCGAAGCCCGTCTGCAGTTCCCCCATCTACAAATCTGTGCTTTCGAAATCCGTCCTGAGTGCGAGGCCATCATCCAAGAAAACGCCCGTCGCTTTGGTGCCCCAGGCATCGACATCCATATAGGCGATTTCCTCGAAACAGACATCTCCGCATTACCTCGTCCTGACGCTGTGTTTATCGGAGGACACGGAGGTCATCTGAAGGAAATCATGGCAAAGGTAAAGACAGTCTTGTCCCCTGGTGGCGTCATCGTATTCAACAGCGTCACTTCACCTGTCGTTTCCCAGATGACAGACCGTCCTGGAAGCCGACAACTATGGGATGAAGCCTGCACAGCCCTCCATCTGTCGCAGGAGCCTCCCCTCCAAATCCAACTCAACGACTACAACCCCATCGAGATCCTCAAGGCCCACTAAAACAATGTAAAATAATTATGCCTAAATTTAACACTTCAGAATCATCTCATCTAGAGAAGGTCAAGGAGAGAAAATGGCAATTTTGAGACGAGAAGTAAGCAAAAGGAATGTTCCCAGTAAGGGAACGTTGGGTTTGGTTACTTCGGACTTGCTACATTTAAATGTAAAAAGTGCTAGAATTAATAGTAAATAGTGCCAGAATTAATACTAAAAAGTTACTAAACGAGGTACAAAAAGTAACTATTTACGTAGTTTTTCCAAGGTAAAAAAACGAGTCATTTTCATAAGCGTCAGAGTATCAATCATTTACAAAATAGACCATAATTCGCGTATTTACAACCCAACATTCAATTCGTGACTAACGCGCGAGTTTTGAGTGTAAATTTGTAAACAAACTTACCAAAGATAATTTTATAGAATTTAAGGGAGTGGAGTTTCTGTTCCGCAATAAAAGCAATAAATCCTTGGAATATTCAGAAATAATCCTTATTTTTGCAGTCAGAATTCTTAAATTGAGAACTATGAGCAACAGAAATTTAGAAGACTATTTTGTTGAAAGCAGACGCTTGAGGGCGCTGGTAATGGCCAAAGCGAAGGAGTTGAAAGGTAATCCTATTACCTTTGTCATTACGAATGGTATCACCATGCACGTAGAAATAACAAACTCTGATTTGAGAGTAATAGCTAATAAGAACACAAGAAATAACAAGTTCAATGCTATCAAGAATGCATTAGCGATGGACATCAAAGGCTATTTGGAAAAAGCAGAATATGTAGGATGGAGACCTACGGTGGATGGTAAACACTTTGAAAGTGCATACTTCACCTATTTCAGTCGAGACTTAGGCTGTAAAACGATTCTTTGTATGCGAAAGATGAGAGTTGGTGGCATCTATAAGCCATACGCCATTATAGACGAATATACATTTGAAGCAAGAATAGATAGCTTAGTTAAAGGAACTCCGCCTTAACAAGTCGCTTGCCAAACCAAATGGGGCTCTTGTCTTAGACGGAGTTTTAAAAGTGCTTCTATTTTAACAAGTCGCTTGCCAAACCAAATGGGGCTCTTATCCTAAATAGGTTCCTTTCACGCTGCAAATATACGATGTTTTCCCTTAACTTCCAAACAATTCCATTCTTTTTTCACTTTTCCCTGCCATTTTCTTTTGAGTTTCAGAAATAATCCTTATCTTTGCGGACGAGATTTGAACATTTTGCAACACAGATTTGAACATTTTGTAATTGAGATTTGAACAATATGGAGTATAAAAGACCACAATTCGCAGAAGTATTTGACAGAATGAATGAGCCACGTAAATTCATTCAAGTTTTAGCAGGTCCTCGTCAGGT
>Ga0256405_10005242_pt1 | contig 22815 bp, 21 predicted proteins | sample RumenRJG_02DNA_FD_189096 | JGI IMG/M metagenome (GOLD analysis project Ga0256405, IMG submission 189096) | Bovine rumen microbial communities from Lethbridge, Alberta, Canada - RJG_02 | ecosystem: Host-associated > Mammals > Digestive system > Stomach > Rumen | place: Canada: Alberta... | reverse complement strand
CCGGGAACCAGATCAAGCAAAACACGGATCCCCTTTTTGTGCGCTTCATCGAAGAGCCGAAACAGATCTTCATTGGTGCCGTAACGAGGGGCCACTTTTTTATAGTCCCGAATGTCATAACCTGCATGAGTTATCCAATCTTACGTCCATACAATGGTTTTCGCGAAGGAGCGGATGGTCATTGATTTACTGTGTGAATGAGATTTGAACTACGTTGCTTTTTCATAAGCTGAAACTGAACGGCGGAGATATCAAGTCGGTACAGGGTGATTCCGGGCATTCCCAGGTAGATATGGTGACGGATGTTTACAGCCACATTATCGACGAAGACCGCCGGAAGAATGCCGAGCTGTTTGAGGAGGCGTTCTACAAGCGAAAGAACCTGAACCCGAATGTATATGGGATACACTCTCAGGAGCCGGCACCGCCAAAGGTGACTGTGCCGGAGAATATTGATCCGGTTCTTCTGCAGAAAGTTCTTTCGAATCCGGAGATGGCAGCGCTTGTAAGCGCACTGGCAGCGACGATGGAGAAGCAGGAAGAATACGATTAACCCCAAATGCCAAGAGAGAGGCGGAAGAAAAGGAATGAGAATCCAGATGCTTGTGCAGAGTGCATAAAACAGGAACATCAAAATTGTAGACATGTCACAAAGTGCATTTTTTTGGATATTTTTCCTCCGGAATCGGTTGACTGGAAACGTTTCCGGTGGTATAGTGCAGCTATGGGCGGAAACGTTTCCGGGAGCCTTTCCAGTAACGTTTCCGAAAGAAACAGAAATGATGTTTCAAACAGGAGACAGGAGACAGGAGACAGGATCCGTTTCCGGAAGAAGCAGAATGATGTTTCACAAGCGAGTGCAGTAGTAAGTGTTTTTGAAAGAAAGAGGGTTTAGAACATGAAGAAGATTCTCAGTATCGCGATGAGTGCCGTTCTGGCAGCGTCCATGATGGCAGGGACTGTAATGGCGGATGAAACCGAAGACAGCAGCTTTGATCCGGGTACCGGTAAGGTTTACTATCTGAACTTCAAGCCGGAGGTCGATCAGCAGTGGCAGGATCTTGCGGCAGCTTACACAGATGAATACGGCATTGAGGTCAATGTCCTGACAGCTGCGTCCGGTGAGTATGACACCACGCTTCAGTCTGAGATGGCAAAGAGCAATGCGCCGACGATCTTCAACTGCGGCAATGCTTCCGGAGCGGAGACATGGGACGACTACACCTATGATCTGACCGGCACCTGGCTGGACGAGCACAGCGCAAACAAGAACTTCAACATCAGCTACAATGGAAAGCTTTCTTCTGTAGCATACTGCTATGAGTCCTTCGGAATCATCTACAACAAGACCATCCTGGAAGGCTACTGCGGAATGGAGAACGCGGTTGTATCCTCCATCGATGAGATCAACAATCTTGACACGCTGCTTGCGGTTGCGACTGATATCAATGAGAGAGTCGATGAGATCAATGATGAGCTCGGCACAGAGCTGACGGAAGCTTTTGTCGGTTCCGGCCTTGATTCCGGAAACTCCTGGAGATATTCCGGACACCTTGCGAACATGCCTCTGTACTATGAGTTCGTCGAGGACGGCGTTGATCCGATTACCGGCGGTGAGGCAACCATCGACGGAACCTATCTGGACAACTTCAGAAAGGTCTGGGATATGTATGTAGATACTTCCGCGGCGGACAAGGCAACGCTTGACAGCGGAACACTGAGCGCAGCTGATGAATTTGGTCTCGGCGAGGCTGTCTTCTATCAGAATGGTGACTGGGAATATTCGACCCTTATGAACGAGGACAACGGCTATGACCTGACTGCTGATGACCTTGGCATGATGCCGATCTACTTCGGTGTTGATGACGAGAACGAGGGCCTGTGCTCCGGTACCGAGAACTGCTGGGCGATCAACTCCCAGGCTTCCGAGGAAGACATTCAGTCTTCACTGGCATTCCTGCAGTGGGTAGCATCTTCTGATGAAGGAAGAAAGGTGACCAACGAGGATATGGGTCTGACCATGAACTTCGATACCTACACCGGTGACTTCGCTTCCAAAAACCCGTTCGGCGCTGCTGCGCAGGAGCTGGCTGCGGAAGGCAAGACCGCTGTTGAGTGGGCATTCAACGCGACACCGAATGTTGACACCTGGAGACAGGGCGTTGTCGACGCGCTGATCGCCTATACCGCTAACGGCCAGACCGATGAGGACTGGGAAGGCGTTGTAAGCGCATTCGTAGATGGCTGGAATGAGCAGTGGGAGCTGGCACACGCTGAGTAAGCTGACTGCCTGAAAACAGTAATAGAAGACTCCTGAAACGAAGAATGGGGGATGAGCTGGAAAGCGGCCCATCCCCTCTTCAATGAGAGGAACCGGCGGCGGAACCGGCAGAATCAGTACGGAATCTGTCCTGACCGGGGAAAGAGAGTAATAAAAAGGATTCCCGAGATGGAAAAAACGATTAAAAGATATTTCCCGTTATTTATGCTTCCGACGGCGATTGCATTTGTCGTTGGATTCCTGGCTCCGTTTATCTACGGTGTGTTTCTGTCATTCTGCAAGTTTACGACAGTTACAAACTGGAGCTGGGTTGGTTTTAGCAACTACGTTAAAATGTTCTCCAAGGGAGCGGACGTCGATGTTTTTGTCCACGCGCTGTGGTATACGTCTCTATTCACCCTGGTGACTGTCCTGATTATCAATGTGGTCGCATTTGCCATAGCCATGATTCTGACGAAAGGAATCAGGGGGACCAATCTCTTCCGGACAGCATTCTTTCTTCCGAACCTCATCGGAGGCATCGTCCTGTCCTATGTATGGTTAATGCTGTTCAATTCCGTCCTTCAGAATTACCACCTGACTATCACGTCGACACCGTGGTCAGCGTTCTGGGGAATGGTGATTGTGGTGAGCTGGCAGCAGATCGGTTATATGATGATCATCTATATCGCCGGCATCCAGAATATTCCTGGGGAAATGATCGAGGCGGCAAAGATTGACGGAGCAAACTCACGTCAGATGCTGCGCTATATTACGATCCCGACACTGGCGCCGACCATTACGATCTGTACCTTCCTTACCCTGACCAATGGGTTTAAGCTGTTCGACCAGAACCTGGCTCTGACCGGAGGAAGCCCGAATCGTATGAGTGAGCTGCTTGCGCTGAATATCTTCCAGACGATGTATGGTATGCAGGGCTGGCAGGGAGTCGGCCAGGCGAAGGCAGTTCTGTTCTTCCTGCTCGTAGCCGTGATTGCATTGATCCAGAATAAGATATCCAGATCCAGGGAGGTGGCATGATGGGCGGACAGAAAAAACAGACCAGAGTGGGAAAAACAGATCTTACGTCTACTGTCAGACGTTCGAAACATGGCTGGATCTGGACGACGATCTTCAGCGTGATCACGCTTCTGTGGATCTCGCCGCTGTTGATTGTCCTGCTGAATTCCTTTAAGAGGAAAGCCTTTATCTTTAAGAACCCGTTTTCCGTCAGCCGGTATTCTCTGATCTCGGACGGATTTGAAAAGTGGCAGAAGGGGATCGAGAAAGCATTCTTCGGTCTGCAGAACTACACGAATGGCATACAGCGGACCAACTTCTGGAACGCTTTCGGCTGTTCTTTGTTCATTACCATATTCTCGGTAGCAGCGATTCTTCTGTTCTGCTCCATGACGGCGTGGTTTGTGGTACGTGTTCACACGGTATATACGAAGCTGTTCTATGTACTGTGCCTGTTCTCGATGATCGTTCCCTTCCAGATGGTCATGTTCACGCTGAGTAAGTTCGCGAATATGCTTCATCTGGGCAATCCGGTCGGAATTGTGGTGGTGTACCTGGGGTTCGGAGCAGGGCTTGCGGTCTTCATGTTTACCGGCTTCGTCAAGAGTATCTCCATCGAGATTGAGGAAGCTGCCATGATTGACGGATGCACGCCGATTCAGACCTTTTTCAAGGTGGTGCTTCCGATCATGAAGCCGACGGTGGTTACGGTTGCAATTCTGGAAGCAATGTGGGTATGGAACGACTATCTGCTGCCGTACCTGGTGCTGGATATCAACAAGTACAAGACCATCCCGATCGCGGTACAGTTCCTGAAGCAGTCTCACGGAACCATCGACTGGGGTGCCATGATGGCGATTCTGGTTCTGGCGATTATCCCGATTGTCATTTTGTATATCTTTGCGCAGAAATATATCATTGAGGGTGTTCTCGCCGGTGCGGTGAAGGGTTGAGCCCTGACTGGCGGCGATGGCACTTCGCATGAAGATACAGCGGTTTCCCATCTGCCGGCGTCAGCCGGCAGATGGGAAAAGCCGTATGGAAAAGCCGTATGGAAAAGCCGTATGGAAAAGCCGTATGGAAAAGCCGCATGGAAAGAGCCGCGTGAGGAAAGCCACATGGAAAGAACCGTGTGAGGAAAGCCGCATGGAAAGAGCCGCGCGAGAAAAGTAACACAAGGAGAGCAGCATGAGAAGTGCAGGGATTCTGCTTCCGGTCTCCAGCCTTCCGTCTTTGTACGGGATCGGAAGCTTCTCTGAAAGCGCGCGCAGATTCGTTGATCTGCTGGAGCGCTCAGACCAGAGTTTCTGGCAGATTCTTCCGCTGGGCCCGACCGGATACGGAGATTCGCCCTATCAGGCATTTTCCGCCTTCGCCGGGAACCCGTATTATATCGATCTGGATGCATTGATCGAGGAAGGATTGCTGGAGCGGTCTGAGGCAGAGTGCATCGACTTCGGGCAGGGGAATCCGGAACGGGTTGATTACCTGAAGCTTTACCGCGGACGGTTTCCGCTTCTGCGGAAGGCCTGCGAGAGGAGCCGGTTTGAGGAAGAGGAAGCCTACCGGCAGTTTTACCGGGACAATGCTTTCTGGCTGGACGATTATGCCTTGTTTATGGCGATCAAGGACAGTCTGGGCGGAGTCAGCTGGTATGAATGGCCCGACCCGCTTCGGCTGAGGCAGTTTGATTCTGTACCTGGCAAAGCGCGGCAGCAGGGTGCCAAAGATCCGGCTGTGTGGAAAGACAATCTTCCGGTGCACGCGGACCTGTCCGGGGACATTCGGTTCTACTGCTTTGTCCAGTATCAGTTTATGAAGCAGTGGATGGATCTGAAGGCATACGCAAACAGCAGGGGAATCCGTATCATCGGTGACATCCCTGTCTATGTTTCAGCGGACAGTTCGGATGCATGGGCCTGCGGCGAACTGTTCCAGTTCAATGAAGACCACAGACCCGACGCGGTCGCAGGCTGCCCGCCGGATGCATTTTCGGTGGACGGTCAGCTCTGGGGGAATCCGCTCTATGACTGGGCGTATCATGAGAAGACGCAGTTCAGCTGGTGGAAAAAACGCATCGCACACTGCCTGAAGCTGTATGATGTCGTCCGCATCGACCATTTCAGGGGCTTTGATGAGTATTACTCCATTCCGGCCGGTGCCGCAACAGCAGCAGGAGGGCACTGGGAGAAGGGACCCGGCATGCGGCTGTTCCGCGCGCTGAAGGAGAATCCGGCTGTCACAAAGGAGTCCATCATAGCGGAGGATCTCGGATTCCTGACGCCTTCTGTCATGGAACTTGTCAGGGAAACCGGGTTCGCAGGCATGAAGGTGATCGAATTCGCGTTTGACTCAAGGGACACCGGGAACGGGTATCTGCCGCATTCGTATATCCCCAATACGGTGGTGTATACCGGTACGCATGACAATCAGACGCTGCGTGCCTGGTACGGAGAACTGGCTCCTTCCGACCGGCGTCTGGCTGATGACTATCTTGGATTTACGCCTGAGACAACGCCGGAAGAGAGGAACAGGGCATTCATCCGGCTTGCGATGGAGAGTGTATCAGACACATGCGTCATTCCGGTGCAGGATTATCTGGCTCTCGGAAGCGAGGCGCGCATGAATCACCCGGCTACCATGAACGGCAACTGGACCTGGCGGCTGACAGACCTTTCGATCGATGAGGACCTGATCAGGTGGATCCGCAGAATCACACAGATTACAGGACGAAGCCGGCAGACCTGAAAGCTGCGGTGCATTGCCTGCGCAGGTACAGGCTGACAGAACGAGAGAGGCTTGAGTATGGAACATGTAACGATCAGGGACATTGCGAGAATCTGTAAGGTTGGCGTCAGCACGGTATCGCGTGCGATCAACAATCACCCGGATATCAACCCGGAGACGAAAAAGCTGATCCTCGATACGATCCGTGAATACAACTATGTTCCGAACAACAGCGCGCAGAATCTCAAAAGAACGGAGACCAACACGATCGCGCTTGTCACGAAGGGCGTCGGCAATCCGCTGTTTGCCGAGATGATTGAGATCACCCAGCGCCATGTCAAGGGCAAGGACTACGCATTTGTCCTCCAGCAGGTTGAGGAGGAGGAAAATGAAATCATGGCTGCCATCCGCATCGCAAGGGAGCGGCGGCTGAAAGGGATCATCTTCATGGGCGGAGCGAGCCAGCCGGACGTATCGCTCCTCAAGGAGCTCACCATCCCGTATGTGTTCTGTACGGTAGACAGCCGGATCCCGGAGTCTCTGTCTGGCTGGGGGATTGTCGCGATTGACAATGAGGCGGAGAGCTATAAGATTGTGGATTATCTCTGCTCCAAAGGGCACAGGAGAATTGCGATTCTCACGGCTTACGCGCATGACACCAGCATCGGAAAACTCCGCCTGGACGGATACCGGAGGGCGCTGAAGGATCATGGAATCGAAGAGGATCCCGCGCTTGTAGCGCATATGCGCGGAACCGGCCCGATCTATACGATGCAGAACGGGTACGACAGGACGAAGGAACTGCTTGCGTCCGGAACAGAATTTACGGCACTGTATGCGATCTCCGATACGATCGCGATCGGTGCGTGCAAGGCAATCTTTGACAGCGGCCTCAGCGTGCCGGAAGATATCTCTGTCGCCGGGTTTGACGGGCTGGACCTTGCAGGATATTATCACCCGTCGATCACAACCATTGAGCAGCCGATCAACGAGATGGCGCTCGAGACAAGCCGGATGCTGTTCCGCCTGATCCGGGATAAGGATCTGAAGGAAAGGCATATCCTCCAGGCAGCGCTCAGGGAGGGACAGTCGGTAAGGGCTTTATAATCTTTTCTGCGAAAGCATCAGACTTCGCTGTCGGTTCGGGTGATAATCAGTCATCAGAATCCGCACGGCGAAGTTTTGCATTTCATCTTATAATATTCCCCCGCATCTTAAAAAGAGCGCTTAGAATCTTCCCCCACCTCATAAATCGATAGGTTGTTCATAAAAGTTCCCGATGCTATAGTGCAGTCACATGGATCATATTACCATGAATGAACTGACAAAGTATGTTGAGGACAGGCAGGATTACTATTCTTTTGGATTATATAAGGCGGAAACGCAACATTGGCCCCGTATGGCCAACGTCAAACCACCAGCAGGGCTGGTGGTTCGTGACTTTGGGTGACAGTGGGTGATAGTTCATATCATTGGAGAATGATTTGTCACCCATTGATCACAGGGGTATTTATGTTCTTACATCTCTATAACATATTGTCAGAAATTGACAAATTGAAATAACAGAGGCAAACTGATGCCGTAAATAAAACGGACTGTTGCAATTACCGTATGACCAGTAATTGCAGCAGTCTTTTTCAACTTATATTGCTATGCCAAAAGTGTTGCCTCAGCAGTCCTTCTCCAGATGCCAGATATCCTTATTGTACTGCTCAATAGTCCTGTCGGAGGAGAAGTAGCCGGCCTTGGCAATGTTGACCGCCATCTTCTTTGCCCAGCCCATCCTGTCCTCGTAAGCTGCTAGCGCTTTTTCTTTTGCCTTGCAGTAGCTCTCGAAATCAGGGAAGGTCATGAACCAGTCTTTCTTCAGGAGCTCCTCATAGAGCTGCTTCAGAAGCTTCTTGTCGCCGGCCTCTTCCATCTCATCGCTGACAAGGAAATCCACCGCAGCCTGAAGTCTCTTGTTCTTCTTGTACCAGTCTTTTGAGACATAATCTCTCCTCTTGTATCGCTCAATGACCTCTTCAGAGGACTGTCCGAAGGTGAAAATATTGTCCTCCCCGACGAGCTCCGCGATCTCGACGTTGGCGCCGTCCATGGTTCCCAGCGTCACCGCGCCGTTGAGCATGAACTTCATATTGCCGGTCCCGCTGGCCTCCTTGGAGGCCAGTGAGATCTGCTCGGAAATGTCCGATGCGGGGATCAGCTTCTCCGCCATGGACACGTTGTAGTTGCGGAGCATGATGACCTTCAGGTAAGGGCTGACGTCGGGATCGTTGTTGACGATCTTTCCGAAAGCCAGGATCGCGTGGATGATATCTTTGGCGATGACATAAGCGGGTGCCGCTTTGGCGCCGAAGAATACCGTGATCGGTCTGCGCGGCCTGTAGCCGTCTTTGATATGCAGGTAGCAGTCGATCGCCCACAGAAGGTTGAGCTGCTGTCTCTTATACTCATGCAGGCGCTTGATCTGCACGTCATAGACAGATTCCGGATCGACCTTGTCGCCCTGGTACTTGTAGAGCCAGTCCGCGAATTTCTTCTTCTCCGTGTTCTTCCTGTTGACAATGCACTGCAGAAAAGCCGGATCCTCCGCGTAGGAAAGGAGCTGCTCGAGCTGCTTCGCGTCGGTCTTCCAGCCTTCGCCGATCTTTTCGCTGATCAGCTCGGTGAGCTCGGGATTGCACTCGACGACCCATCTGCGGAAAGTGATCCCGTTGGTCTTGTTGTTGAACTTCTCGGGATAGAGCTTGTAGAAATTGTTGAGCTCTGTATTCTTAAGGATCTCCGTGTGAAGTCTCGCCACGCCGTTGACCGAGTGGCTGTAGTGAATGTCCAAATGGGCCATATGCACGTTGCCGTTCCCGTCGATGATCTGCACGGACGGATCGCTGTATTTTGCCTTAACGGCGTCGTTCATCCTCTTAATGATCGGCATCAGGTGCGGAACGACAGCCTTAAAGAAGTGCTTGGGCCATGTTTCCAGCGCCTCCGCCAGGATCGTGTGGTTCGTGTAGGCGCAGACGTCCGTCACGATCTGATACGCCTCTTCCTCCTCGATCCCTTTTTCTGCCAAAATACGGACCAATTCAGGAATTACCAGGGACGGATGGGTGTCGTTGATCTGGATCGCGGCGTAATCCGCCAGGTCATGGAGATCGCTCCCGCGCTCCACACACTCATCAATGATGAGCTGCGCCGCGTTGCTGACCATGAAATATTCCTGATAGACGCGGAGCATTCTGCCCGCCTCGTCGCTGTCATCGGGATAGAGGAAGAGCGTCAGGTTCTTCTCGATCTCTTCTTTGTCAAAGTCAATGCCCGATCCGATCAGCCTCTCGTTGACTGTATCCAGGTCGAAAAGGCGCAGGCGCCCGCACTTGCTGCCGTAGCCGGTGACGTCGATCTCATACATGGTGGAGACAAGCTCCAGGTCGCCGCACTGCACCTTGTAGTGCCTGTCGGTCCTTCTCATCCAGTTGGCCATGCCCCACTTGCGCCAGTAATCCGGTCTCGCGTGCTGCTTGTTGTCCTCAAAGGACTGCTTGAACAGGCCGCAGTGATAGGCAAGACCTACGCCGTCTGCGGGAAGACCCAGGGTCGCCAGGCTGTCGATAAAGCAGGCCGCAAGTCTTCCGAGGCCGCCGTTTCCTAGGGAGGGCTCGTACTCGAACTCCTCCAGGTCGGTGATGTCCTTGCCGGCCTCTGCCAGCTCTGCCTTCACTTCATCATAGATCCCCAGGTTGATCAGGTTGTTGGAGAGGAGCTTACCGATCAGGAACTCCGCCGAAATATAGTATACTTTCTTCTTTCCGCTGTTGTATCCCTTGTCTTTGCAGGCGTCCTGCGTCAACTCGAGGGCCGCGTTGTAGAGTTCCAGGATCGTGCAGTCCTGCAGCGATTTACCGGTGTAGTCTCTTAATTTTTTCATGGTTTATACCTTTCCTTTCGTCGTCACTCTTTTGCATTTCGACTGTTTTTTTGCATCTTATCAGCACTTACAATGAATCCTTTTTATAAGTGTGCATTATAATGATTTTACGTCACACTTTACTTGCAATATCACGGCATAAAATAGTACAATAATGATATTGATGTTTGTTTATCATGCAAACGAAGCTTTTCAGCGCTTCCGGACCGCTGCGGCAGACCGTCTTCCGCATGTAAAAGGGCTCTCCAATGAATCTCGAAGAATACTCCCAATATAAAGAAACCCTGCTGCACGAGCAGCCGGGCTTTGCTTACAACACATATCTCTGCACAATTCCCCAGGACTTTCCCCGGGTAGACCTCCACTGGCATGAGCAGATGGAGATCATTTATGTCATTAAAGGCAGCGGATCCGTCACAGTCGGCTCCCGCAAATGTCCCGTTCAGGCAGGTTCGATCATGCCGATCCTGCCGGGCGAACTTCACGCCATCGACGGGAATCCCGGCGTCCGGATGGAATACGAGAATATAATTTTCTCCCTCTCGCTCGTCGACAATCAGGTTGAAAACGACTGGGCCCGCCGCAATATTCTGACTCCCCTGCAGATGGGGACCCTTAAATTCCCGCGGCCGATCCACCGGGGCACTCCCTTCCACGAGGAAGTCTCCTCAGCCCTCGACGCCGCTGACGCCGTCTGCGGCAAGCGCCCTGACGGCTACTCCCTGCTGGTGCGCAGCTGTTTATTCCGCTTTTTCTATGCCATTTATTCCCATCGCAGTCAGGAAGAAAGCGTTCCACCCTCGCCTTACGAGGACGCCATCAAGCAGGTCCTGCTCTACGTCCAGAACCATTTTGCCGAGCCCATCACCGTCAGCGACGCCGCCGGCCTGATTGACTACAGCGACGCGCACTTCATGCGCGTCTTCCGCCGCGAGACAGGCTTCACCTTCGGCGAATACCTCGCCGACTACCGCCTGCGCTACGCCTCCTACCTCCTTCGAGAGAGGCCTGACTCCATAGGCGCCATCGCGTCCCTGTGCGGCTTTGACAACTTTTCCTACTTCATCCGGCGCTTTCGCCGCAAATACGGCATGTCCCCGAGGGAATACCGCGCCGCGGGGCGGTGAACATCGGGGGTGTCGATCACACTCGGATGCTGTTCCGGGCAGAATGTGCCGTTGTGCCGGCACTTGTTTCCAGGGGGGGCGCTGCGCTGACGCTTGTTTTGGGGGGATGTACCGCTGCGCTGACGCTTGTTTCTGGGAGGATGTGTCGTTGCGCTGACGCTTGTTTCTGGGAGGATGTGTCGTTGCGCTGATGCTTGTTTCAGGGCAGACTGTCCCCCGAAAAGGCAGCTTTTTTCAATCCGAGGGGGCTGAAATTTCTTGTGCCGAGCGCGCCCCCCCAGACTGTCCGAAAACCCTTCTATTTCCTGCATTTCTAGGCACTTTCAGCGCAGGAAAGTCAGGCAATCCAGACATCTGTCCTTCAATAGCTGCCTGACCTTGAAAACTGAATAAAGAACGCTATATATCTTTATACAATCTTAATCTCATCCGTTCGTTTCTAACACCCTTTTAATATCCGATGCATGATAATCAATCCATGAAAGGCGGTTGGTCATCATGTATCGGAGTTTTTCTGCATTTCAGATTATATTATTCGGATTTGCAATGATCATATTGATAGGCACGCTGCTGCTGATGACGCCGGCAGCCTCTTCCCAAGCTGCCCCATGTCCGCCGGCGGACGCCCTGTTTACTGCGACTTCAGCAGTCTGTGTTACCGGCCTGGTCGTCAGGGACACCTGGCAGGCGTGGTCGGGCTTTGGCCAGGCAGTCATCCTGCTCCTGATCCAGACCGGCGGCATGGGCGTGATGCTCATGATCTGCGCGGCGGCTCTGATCACCGGCAGAAAGATCGGCCTTCGTGAGAGAGGAACGGTGCAGGACTCCATCTCGGCGCCCCACGCAGGAGGCGTGATCCGCCTTGCCAGGTTTATCCTGGTCCTGCTGTTCGCATCGGAGGCTGTGGGAGCAGCCACCCTGTTTCCGGTATTTGCAAGGGATTTTGGGATACTCCGTGGCCTGTGGTTTTCCGTATTCCATTCGATCTCAGCCATGTGCAATGCAGGATTTGATCTGCTGGGCTGCAGGGGGGCGTATTCATCGCTGGCATCTTACGCCGCCAACCCGTGGGTCAACCTGGTGATCGGCGGCCTGATCATATGGGGCGGCCTGGGATTCCTTACCTGGGACGATATCTTCCACAGGGGAGGCAGGCTGAGCCGCTTCAGACTGCAGAGCAGACTCATCCTGAGCATGACGCTTGTACTCATCACGATACCGCTGATCCTGTTCTTCCTGTTGGAATTCAGAGAAGGCCCGGTAAATGAACGGCTGCTGCATTCATTTTTCTCATCCGTGACGCCAAGGACGGCAGGATTTGCGACGGTGGATATGAATGTCTTCAGCGAAGCAGGAAAGATGCTGATCATATTGCTGATGCTGATAGGCGGTGCACCAGGTTCGACTGCCGGCGGAATGAAGGTGACGACCTTCGGCGTGATCTTCCTGTCCGTGCGCTCTGTGCTTTTTCGGGAGAAGGACACCAACTTCCACAACCGGAGGATTGAAGAGTCCGTGATCCGCAACGCCGTTTGTATCTGCATGATGTACCTGAGCCTGTTCCTGATGGCGGGATGCATCATCAGCCGGATCGAAGGCCTGCCGCTGCTGACCTGTCTGTTCGAGAGCGCATCCGCAGTCGGAACCGTGGGCCTGACGCTCGGGATAACGCCTTCACTGTCTATCGCGTCCAAGCTGATTCTGATCCTGCTGATGTTCCTGGGAAGGGTCGGGGGACTGACGATGGTATACGCTGTCATCCCGCAGATCCGCCACGGCAACGCGCGCAGGATTACAGAGAGGGTAACCGTGGGATAAGGAGGAAATATGAAGTCTATATTACTGATCGGAGTCGGCCGGTTCGGCAGGAGGATCGCCCACCGGCTGTCGGAAATGAATGTTGAGATCATGGCGGTCGACAAGAAGGAAGAGCGGGTGGAGATGGCTGCCCCGTTCGCGGACCGGGTCCTGGTTGGCGATGCGTCCAACGCGGACTTTCTGAAAGGGCTGGGCGTCCGGAACTTTGACACCTGCATCGTCGCGATCGGAGACGACTTCCTGTCATCCCTGGAGGTTACTTCACTCCTCAAGGAACTTGGCGCCAGGCGCGTGGTCTCCCGTGCAGCCCGCGACACTCAGGAGAAGTTCCTCCTTCGAAATGGAGCAGACGAGGTTGTCTACCCTGAGAAGCAGATGGCGAACTGGCTGTCCCTTCATGTCAGCTCCGACAACCTGTTTGACTACCTGGAACTTGCGGACGGTTACGGGATTTATGAGTTCCTGGTGCCTGAGAAATGGATCGGACATACGATCAGGGACCTGGATATCCGGAACCGCTATCAGCTGAATATCCTGGCAGTGAGAAGCGGATCGAACATGGTGATCGCTGTCGGAACGGAATTTCGGTTTGAGCACAACCAGAGTGTGATCGCGCTGGGAAGCCAGCAGGACATCAGGAACTGCCTGGGCAAGAACAGCTCGGAGAGGAGGTAACATTATGATGCGTGATGTGTTATTGGTTCTGGCGTTCCTGCTCGGCGCAGGGATCATGAGGGTATTTGTGGGAATAGCAGATCATTTTATAGAGCATGTGGTCCTTCCTGATGATGCAGACATAAAGTGTCAGATGGAAAATGAAATAAAATCAGCTGAAGATGCACCGAAAGAGCATGCTCCCGGACGGATAAAGAGGCTTCTTGACAAACTCCGTCTCCGGAGTAAGGTGAAGGATAAATACAGGGGGACGGTCGTTGAGATCGGAACGGCACGTCCGACCCAGATAAGGATCCGTCATTATGAGTAGCCGAAAGATAATCGTATGCGTCTCCCCGGCTCCTTCCGGAGCGAGGATCATCAGGACCGCGGCGCAGGTTGCGCAGGCGCGGGACTCACAGCTGATTGCGCTCTTTGTCGAGACGCCGACACATTCCACACTTTCTGACGAGAGCAGCCGCAGGCTGGACGCCAACATGGCTCTTGCCGCGCGCATGGGAGCGCGCACTGAGACGGTCTACGGGGAAGACGTCCCCACAAGGATCGCAGAATACGCCCATATGAGCGAAGCGGATACGGTCATACTCGGGCAGAGCGCCGTGCCTGTGCTGAAGAGGCTGTTCCAGACATCCCTCTCCGACAGACTGTCGACGCTGCTTCCGGACAAGACGCTGATGATCATACCCGACGTCTCCGCCCGGGCTCAGAGAAATGTGAAGATCAGCCAGCAGGCTGAGCACGGAGTGATCAAAGACATGCTGAAGGTCGCGGCGCTTCTTGGCGCTGCGACCGTTCTTGCGCTTCTGTTCCAGAAGGCAGGCCTTCAGGATGCCAACATCATCACCCTCTACATCCTGTGCGTGACCCTGACCGCCGTGCTGACCAGCAGCCCGCTTGCCGGCATCGTCAGCGCAGCCGCCAGCGTGGTCATTTTCAATTACCTGTTCACAGAGCCGCTGTTTTATTTTCAGGTGTATGACCCCGGATACATGATCACATTTGTCATCATGTTCATCGCGGCGTTCATCACCGGCACACTCGCATCCCGCCTGAAAGAATACGCGCGCCAGTCTTCCAAGAAGGCTTTCCGCACACAGATCCTGCTGGACGCCAGCCGTCTGCTCGGACAGGAGGACAGCAGAGGGAAGATCCTGGAGGTAACAGGCAGCCAGCTGCTCAAACTGACAGGAAGAACGATCCTGATCTATCCGGCAGAAGGCGGGGCTCTGAAGGAACCACAGATTCTGGTCCCCGGATACGAGGAGCAGGCACTTCCGGACGCTCCGGGGCAGCTGCCCGCCCTGTCCGAAAAAGACCACGAGACTGCTTCCCGGGCACTGCGAGAGGGAAAGAGCGTAGGCGCATGGACGGACACCTGTCCTGAGGCAGATTACATATTCCTGCCCGTGCGTATTCACGGACACTCCTATGGAGTGTTTGCCATCAGCCGCGACAAAAAAGAAATGAGTTCATTTACACACAGCATCTGCGACTCCATCGTCAGTGAGTGCGCGCTTGCTATGGAAAATGAATACAGCGAGAGAGCCAGGGAGGAGGCGGCTGCTTTGATGAAGAATGAGCAGCTTCGCACCACGCTTCTTCGCTCCATTTCCCACGATCTCAGAACGCCTCTCACCTCGATCTACGGAAATGCGGACAATCTGCTGGCCGATTCGGACCGGATGGATGAGGAGACAAAGAAAGAGATCTACCGGGATATCAGGGAAGACTCCTACTGGCTGATCAGCGTCGTGCAGAATCTTCTCTCCGTGACCAGGCTTGAGAATAAGGAGCTGAAACTTAACAAGGATATCGAACTGATCGATGACGTAATCGGTGAGGCGCTGCAGCACTCAGACCGCAGCGTGGGAAATCGCAGAGTGATCTTCGAACCGGGCGGCGAGAACCTGTTTGTGGAAGCTGATGCGGCGCTCATCGAGCAGGTGATCATCAATCTGGTCAACAACGCGATCAAATACACTCCGGACGGTTCAGAGATCCGTATCGAAACGTCGGGAACAGAGCAGGAAGTCCTGGTCAGTGTGAGTGACAACGGACCGGGAGTTGCCGAAGAGGAACTGTCAAAACTGTTCGAACTGTTCTACATGGGAGACAGAACCGGTGCAGACAGCCGCAGAGGACTCGGCCTTGGACTTGGCGTGTGTCAGTCCATAGTGGAGGCACATGAAGGCAGCATACACGCACAGAACCTGGAGCCACACGGACTGAGGATCTGGTTCAGCCTGCCAAAGAAGGAGATCATACTGGATGGAAACGGAAACATCTAAGATACTGGTTGTCGAAGACGACAAGCCGGTTCGAAACCTTATAGCAACAACACTGAGGATGCACGGCTATTCCTACCTGGAGGCAGTGAACGGGACCGAGGCACTGATGATGGCATCCTCCTACAACCCCTCGATCCTGCTTCTGGACCTGGGGCTCCCGGACATGGACGGGACAGAAGTGATCCGTCAGGTACGGTCCTGGTCACAGGCACCGATCCTGGTGATCAGCGCGCGCAGCGATGACACGGATAAGATCGGAGCCCTGGATGCAGGGGCGGACGACTATATCACAAAACCCTTCTCTGTGGAAGAACTCCTCGCCCGGCTGCGTGTCACATTCCGGCGGCTGAACTATCTGGAGAATCTGGCAGGAAAAGAATCCTCCATATATGTGAACGCCGGCCTGAAGATCGATTATGCTGCGCACACAGTATTCCTGAATGAGGATGAACTGCACCTGACGCAGACTGAATATCGCCTGCTGTGCCTTCTTGCGAAAAACACCGGCAAAGTGCTTACCTACAAGTACATTACCCAGAACATCTGGGGGAGCAGCTGGGAGAACAACATGGCCACACTTCGCGTAGTTGTGACGACCCTTCGGAGAAAACTCAGCAGCCAGGAGAGTGAACCCATGATCCAGACACATGTAGGGATCGGGTACAGAATGGTCAAACTGTGAGAGGGTGTGCGGAACCGCAATAAATATAGTGACGACAGAAACAGCCAGAAGATACCGGCACAGAGCGGGTATATATCTGGCTGCTTTGTTTGTTCGTTACCGTTGTATGAAGGGGACTAAACCTATATAATTATCCGATAACAGACTGGAAAAGATAACAGCCTGGATTACTCAGATGCTGACAGATTGATGCAGCACCAGTAAGAGAATCGGAATGGATAAAGCGAAAATATGAACGATCGTAAAGATAACAATATCCCGGAGTGCCTGTACCCGGCGACCCGCGCGCCTGCATGCTGCTGGGTGCGCAGAAGAAACCGGCAGAAGATAAGAAGATCCGCAGAAGCTGCTTTGTGCATGTCCTGTACATAAAAGGGCAGTATCTGCTGTTCCATACCCTGACACGAAAGATCCTGCTTCTGGAGCCAAAGTACATTGACTACTTTGCGGACGACAGACTTTTTCCGTCCTCTGTGCTGGAGGAAGAGTTTCCGACATGGCCGCTTACTACGGGAAGAAGGAACGGCTTCCTGAGATTCAGAGCTGGTATGACGGCCAACGATACACGGCACATAGTATCGTCAGCATTTGGATAATGAACCGGGAGAGCGGGCGGCAAAAAGGTGCGTATGAGTGGTTGAATTATACACACGAATGAATTATAATCAGCTAAAGAATGATAAAAACGAAGCTTTTAGCTAATTATATGATTGGAAATAATGTATGTTAATAGGAAGAGAAAAAGAACAGGAATATCTTCGCTCAGCTTTTCAGGCAGACCGTTCCAGATTTATTGCCGTATATGGAAGACGGCGTGTAGGAAAGACATTTCTGATCCGGGAAACATTCGATTATTCATTTACATTTGAGCACGCCGGTCTGGCAAAGGGCAAGTACCGGGATCAATTGAATGCATTTGCCGCTTCTCTCACAGAGGCAGGTGCTCCGGATGTGATGTCTCCCAAAAACTGGATGGAAGCTTTCAGACAGTTAAAAAAGTTTATAAGTGAATCTCAGGATAAAAGAAAAGTAATCTTTATTGATGAACTATCCTGGATGGATACTCCCCGTTCGGATCTCGTTATGGCACTTGAAAATTTCTGGAATGGATTTGCATCGGCCAGAAAGGATATTGTGCTGATCATATGTACATCGGCAACATCGTGGATACTTAAAACGGTCATTCATGATAAAGGCGGTCTGCACAACAGAGTTACGGACAAGATCCCTCTGCAGCCCTTTAACCTTTACGAGTGTGAAAGGTTTCTTGAGAGCAAGAATATTGTGATGGATCGTTATGATATCCTCGAAGGCTATATGGCGATGGGCGGAGTTCCATATTATTGGGACTTTATACAGAGCGGCAAAAGCATGACGCAGAATATAGATGCTATGTTTTTTGACAAGGATGCTTTGCTCAAAGGAGAATTTGATTACCTTTATGCTTCTGTTTTCAGAAAACCGGAGGACTATATCAAGATCATTAAGGCTCTGGCAAAGAAAAAGGCCGGAATGCAGAGAGGGGAAATTTCCAGGGAAACGCATCTTGCATGTAATGGATCCTTTTCCCATAAAATTGAAGAACTGGAAAGCTGTGGATTTGTCCGAAGGTATCACGAGTTCGGAAAGAAGAATATGGGAGCGGTTATTCAACTGATCGATAATTATACTTTGTTCTATTATAAATATTTGGAGAATCCGCCAACAGATTCTAAATACTGGGAAAAAACAATTGACTCACCGGCCAGAAGAGCCTGGGCAGGGCTGGCTTTTGAACGGGTATGCCTGCAGCATTCGGAACAGATAAGAAACAGGCTCGGAATAAGCGGCGTCCTGACAGATGAATGCTCGTGGCGGTGCGCATCGGATTCAGACAAGGGTATTTATGGATCGCAGATTGATCTTGTGATCGACAGAAAAGACAGGGTTGTGAATCTTTGTGAAATGAAATATTCTGAGCTGGATTACTCAATCACGAAAGAATATGACAGGAAGCTGAAAGAAAAGATCAGTGATTTTCGAAATGTAACAAAGACGAGGAGTTCAATCCATCTGACGATAGTAACAACCTATGGCTTGGAACGGAATAAATATTCGGGGCATGTTCAGTCTGTTGTAACGGCAGCGGACCTGTTCCAACCAACATGGATATAAATTGCTAAAAATAACATTTCCGAATGTCTTTAGCAGTTTACAGAGACGACGTAGTAAAAGCATATTCCACGGAGATGGCAAGACAACCCAGGAAAACAATTTCGGAGGTGTCTTGTAATGGAAAAAAGATGTTATAAAGTAAAAGAACTGCAGGAAATATTGGGTTTGAGCCGCACTTCTATTTATGAGCTGCTTAAGCGCAAAGAGTTCCAGTGGGTAGTAGTCGGCAGAAAATATATCAATTCTAAAGCAAGCTTTGATGAATGGCTTGACGGAAGCGCAGCTTCCAGAGAAGCACATCAAGAGCAGTAACAGGCAAATTTTGGCGCTTAACAAGTGCTATATAATACGTTATAATACTTATGACCTGAACAACTGAATACTCCTCATTCCCGTTGGAATGTCGGGGATGGTGGCCGGTCATATTTTCAGTGACTATGAGGATGGGCATAAGCCTTTCTTAGTCGCAGCTAATATCTGGCTAAGAAAATCATTTAGACCGAGATGAATTCAGTTAGTTCGAAACGGTTTTCATGTGAAGCGCAAAGCGTTGATTTTCAAGGAAAATACAGTCTCAGAGATATATTATACACGTACAGGTGGGTAGCCTTTTGATGTACTCCTAAGCGGAAGGTCGTGGGTTCGAATCCCGCCAGGAACGTGAAAAAGCGGGATGAAATGTCACATAAACAGTGATTATCATCCCGCTTTTCCCGTTTAGAAGAAGCCTAAAGCCCCACAGGACGCCTCGCGTGGGAATGAAAACCCGGCTAAGATCCTTAGCGAAAAGCCAGAAATCCGGCTAAGTATAACGCCCGATAGCTAAGTTTTCAAAAACGGCTTTCCGGCTAAGGGAAGCGGTCACTTCGCATGGTCAGGAGAGTCCAATGCGGATAAGGACAGATAATTCTGTCCAATCTGTGACTGTTCGCATTGAATGGGGATGAATCCTGCCTCATACAGGCTGCTTCTGACGGAGTCTGGACGATATCAAAGCAGAATCCAGGCTTTTCCCGGGTAAAATGAGTAAACCTGAGCTAAGAACGATTAGCAAGAGTACGGAAACTCCAGTGATCTGCTGTATAGTGCATGTAAGATGCCAGCTTGAATGTCTGGTATCCAGAGCTTACGCCCCATCTTTCATACCGGAAAGTAAGGCCGCCGAGCCCCTCCTTCCGAACCGCATCCAGGTTTTTGATCCCTGCCCGCTCAAGCTCCTGCAGCAGGTTTCTTCCCTGCATTCTCTTCTCAAAGTCGCTTAAGTAAACCTTCTTCCCGGTGCTGCTTGTCTTCCACACCTCTTTCTGGTATCCCCCGTACAGCTTTCCTGAGGGATCCTGCATGATCTTCATCCAATCCTTGATCTCCTGTAACGTGGCAAGGCGTACATAACCCTCCATCAGGTAGCAGTAGGGATTGCCGTTCTTCCTTGTACCGGCAGTCACATCCGGCCATTTCACATTATCCAGGTTCTCTCTTGCCCTATTGTACATCGTCGGACTGTCCAGCGCCTGCAGGATCGTCACGGCGCGGATCAGCTGGCACTTCAGATACTATGATGCTGTATTTTCAAAAAATCGTTTCATGGTCAGCCCTTACTCCTTTTTTGAAGAAACGCCCTGCTTACAACCGCAAAGATCAGATATGTGATCAGCGTTCCAAAACATACGTCCGTAAGAAAGTGGTTGGTCATGTGGATGCGGTTGTAACCGTAAATCAACACAAAAACACATGCAACAATAAAGCAGCGGCAATTCCTTCCCTCACTTCTGTTCTTCGTCACATCTGTTAACATAGGGAGTGAAAACATCATCGCCGCGATGGTCATGTTGCCGCTCGGCCAGGACTTGAAACTGTCATTGCTTCCCGCCAGATTGGGAACCATCTGCCACCAGTTACGAAACGCGCTGGCAGGATCGTCCAGTGTGAGCAGGTATTTATACCTTGGCCTTGACGCAACCTGCTTCAGCCACAGGTTTACGTTGTCGGCCAGAACACCCGCGACCAGGATCGCCGCCCCGACGGCAATCAGCCTGTCCGCGTCCGTTTCATCCAGCAGCTTGTTGCACAATACAATCGGCCACACATACAGCAGTGCTATGATCATCCAGCTTAGAACCGAAAGCCATGGGGATGATTCCCCGGCTGTGTAATGGAACAGGTCACGAACCTTATCGCCGCTGTAGCTGTTCGTATAGTAGACAGCAAAGAACCAGCCGGTAATCAGCAGCAGCATCCCCGCACTTGGAAGCCCTTTTTTCTTCATCCCCTTATACAGGCACATCCCTGCTGCCGGATAGAGGCAGTATGAAAAATAGCAGCCAAAAGCCGCGAAGATGGAGCCGATCTTTGTTACATTGGCCAGCCTTTCGTTGATCCGGAAATCAAGGAAAGATCCAATCATGATGCCGATCACACAGACCAGTATGACTCCATAGAAACATTTTGTGCTTACGCCAAGTGTTTTAGTTTTCATGCTTATTCATTCCTTCCTTTCTGCCGCGGAAATCCTCCCGTTATAATCTCCCAGGGTCAGTCCCTGCAGTAGGGATACCTGGAATATGGTTTCACTATCCGGATCTGTCCAGTGTTCAGAAAGCTGTGCAGATGCTTTCCCGGTTCCAGATTTTGTTGCCTTTCCGACCCTGTATTTGAAAATATCCGAAAAAGGCATAGCTGAAAAAGAGCTATGCCTTTCTGCTTCATTTTGTTCCTGTGGTCGTTGATTATGTTAAATTTACTTCTCGATCAGGATCCAGACAACGATTCCGGTTTTATGCATTCTTCCGGATGGTATTCGCAGCCCAGAAGATGCAGGCGCCAAAGACAATCCCTACGATCCCGTCAAGAACAGAAGAGAACGTGATCCCGCCTGCAAAGCTGAGAATCAGAGAAATAACCGACAGAATAAGGGAGATAATCGAGAGTACAAAAGCCGGCCCGATCTTGTCTGTATGATTAGCTCCTCTGATCGAAAAGATGCCCAGAAGCAGGTCGACAATTGCTGAAATCAGAACAAAGACAGCCAGGACAAGCATGATTCCTGCTAAAGTCATGGCCTCTTGTGCTCCTTCAGCACCGGGCGTGTTCATCACGTTTATGCCAAGGATATGACCACCTGAATAAAATGCGATAGCCAGGCCGATCCCGAAGACTCCAAAGATAATGCTCAGAACCCCAAGGACTTTTAATGTCGTTTTTGCATTGTCAATACTCATTGCGTATTCCTCCTTCGATTTACCTTTGCTCTATATGATATCCAAATCATAATAACACTTTATGATGAACTGGGACGTTTCATTCTGAAACGTCCCAGTGTGAAGTCATTCCTGACAGACTTACCAGGTATCTGTGATCATCTTTTCCCTGCTCTCGACTGTTTCATGGAGTACATCCTGTTTCTTTTTTCTGATTTTTCACAGGGATCCGTATTGTCACTTTCGTCCCGCTTGCTTCGCGCGGTTCGATCTCCAGCGAACCGGAACACATCATTTTCAAGCGCTCCCGGATATTTTTAATCGTGATGTACTGTTCCTGATCTACAGGGAGAACAAATCCCGGTCCGCTATCCTCCACAATGATTTCATTCTCTTTCTCTGTTTCACGGATCAGGACAGAAACATAGAGCGGATCAAGATCCGGATCCAGCCCGTGCTTGATCGCGTTTTCTACGATAGGCTGGAGGGTCAGGGGCGGAATGAGGAAAAACGTATTCTGGGTATCGAACTCTACAAACAACTGTCCGGCAAACCTTGCCTGCTCTACCTCAAGGTAGGCCTTTGTGTGCTCCAGCTCCTCCGTGAACGGAATCATCCCCTCTTTCGCAATCGCCTGTCTCCTGTTATCTGTCAGCCTTTCCCGGCTGCTGTTCACTGTTTTGCAGTGGTATGAACACAGTCACCTTCGTCCCGCCCGCTTCCCGCGGTTCGATCTCCAGCGTGCCGCTGCACAGGGTCTTCAGCCGCTCGCGGATGTTGTCGAGAGCGAAGTGCGGCGCGCCGTCCGTCGGAGCATAGCCGGGGCCGGTATCCTCCACGATGATCCGAACGCCGTCGGGTGCGTCCTCCGTGACGACGGAGACATACAGCGGCCCAAGGTCGGGATCCAGACTGTGCTGGATGGCGTTTTCCACG
>Ga0256405_10005241_pt1 | contig 22817 bp, 12 predicted proteins | sample RumenRJG_02DNA_FD_189096 | JGI IMG/M metagenome (GOLD analysis project Ga0256405, IMG submission 189096) | Bovine rumen microbial communities from Lethbridge, Alberta, Canada - RJG_02 | ecosystem: Host-associated > Mammals > Digestive system > Stomach > Rumen | place: Canada: Alberta... | reverse complement strand
CTGAAACTCCATGAAAGTGAAGACGTTTATTTTTAAGGATTGCCGTTTTTAACCGGAGAGCCGGAGTCTGTTCTCCGGTTGTTCCGTGTGCTGGGCATTTTTTATATCTATAGCACGAAATTTAGACGTTCGGAATAAAAATTAAAAAAAATAGATACGGTACGGATAATATTTTTAATTTTTTTGTTAAAGTGTTTCATTCGTGAGAACAAATCATTGGGAAAATGGAATTTATGTTTGATTTACACAGCTCTTATACCATTTCTAAGCTGAGAAAATTAATCAGCTCGGCAGATCGTGCAAATCCTCCTTGTGATTTTACCCCGCAAAAGGGGAATTTCTTATATGTTCCGGCAAGCTGTCTGCCTTTTCACATAAGCGGATATACCAAAAGAACTCATGAAATATTGAAATCACTGAAGACTGCTTTTGTCCGTCATAACGAGATTAATCCAGACGCACAGCAAAAACTGTTTGTTCTGACTAGAACTGGATATCCATGGGATCGCTTGGATTCCCTCGAATACCCTGAAAGTGAATCAAACGTAATTGACGGAATTACATATGATCATCTCAGATCTCCGAGAAATTTTTTTATTACGGCTATGTATGTTGCTAAGGCCTCGAAGCGCATAGAGGAATATATCATTAAAAACAGAATATCCTGCGTTCATGCCGCTTCAAATCACGTCAATGCGCTCCCTGCACTAATCGCTGCTAAAAGACTCGGCATTCCATTTCAGTATGAGATGCGTGGGCTTTGGGAACTGACAAGAATATCCCGTGACCCGAAATTTGTAAAATCCCATAATTTTAAGTTGGGACTGAGCCTTGAGGCCATGGTTGCTACAAATGCCGATAAGGTGTTTGTCATATCTGAACAGCTGTCAGAATACATCAGAAACAATTGGAAAGTATCGCCGTCCGTAATAAGACTGCTTCCTAACTGTGCCGATGTGGAAATAATTAAGCCCAAGGATAAAGCAGACAATGAGGCTGAAATCGGTAATTTGTCAGGCACTGAAAGTAATGATTTCCCTAACGGTAAGCCTCCCGTAACGATAGTTTACGCTGGTTCGTTAATTGTTTACGAGGGGATACAGACACTACTAAAAGCTATGTCCGTACTGGTTCATGACGAACATCTCCAAGTCCGACTTGAGATTTTGGGCGACGGTGAGTACCGTAAGGCTTTGGAACATCTGTCTGCCGAACTGAAACTTCAAAATCACGTGTTTTTTCATGGTATGGTGACTCCTAATGAAGCCGAGAGAAAACAGGATGACTGTTCTCTTGTCTGTATCCCAAGGGAACCTTTTGAGGTGTGCAGAATAGTTCCTCCGATTAAATTGGTGGAAGCAATGGCCAAGGAAAAATGCGTTATCGTTCCAGATCTTCCGGTGTTCAGGGATGAACTCGGTCTGGGGGATTCCGGATGCCTTTTCTTTAAGTCCGGAGATTATCACGATCTTGCCAGGGTTTTTAAGGAAAACATTTATGATGCCGACGGACTCCGTGAAAAGGGACGCAAGGCCAGACAATATGTGATAAACCACAGACAGTGGAATCAGTTTACCGGTGAGGTTTATTCATAATGCTTGGCAACATTATCAGAATGACGCGTACGTTCATGTACGATTATCCACGCATAAATGAAGACCGGGCCGGAGACGGTAAGTTCGGTTCTCTTAAGGTTGCTCTCCTTACGGATTATCTTACGTCCGTGAATCTTTCCTTTGAATGCAGAGTCAGAAATCTCACACCTCATAATTTTAAGGATGTTCTGGTTAAGTGGAAACCTGATCTGGTTTTTGTGGAATCAGCATTTCACGGCTACCGCTGGAGCTGGAGCTACAGGCTTGTTAAGCATCCGGCCGTGTTCGGAAACAATGATTTGAATGAATTTTCCGAGCTGATAAAGCTTGCCAATGATCTTCATATTCCGACCGTTTTTTGGAATAAGGATGACGGGGCGTATTTTGAACCGTTCATTGACGTGGCGGAAAAATGCGATTACATCTATACAACTGACAGTAACTGTGTTCCGAAATACAGGGAACGCGTTGCACGTAATTCTTCTGACGGAACATGTGCAAAGCATGTTTCCGTCATGCAGATTGCGTATCAGCCGCGGATTCATAATTTTACGGGATTTAATTTCACCAAAAAGAGAATGTGTTTTGTGGGATCCTATTACCGTAAGATACTCAATTCCAGAAGACTGTTTCTTGATGCGGTTTTTGACGTCTGTAACAGAAAATCGGTAATTCTGGATGCTTATGACCGTAACAGTTCCAGAATGTCCGGTTATTTTGAATTCAGGTTCCCCAAAAGTGATTTCATAAACGTTTATCCGAGTCTTACCAATCAGGAAACTGCTCAGGTTTATAAGGATTACAACGTCTGCCTTAACATTAATTCCGTCACTGATTCGGAAACCATGTATTCCAGAAGGCTTATAGAAATACTTGCATGCGGCGGTATCCTGCTGACCAACAGATCAAAGGCAGTCGATCTTCATTTTAAGGACTTCTGTACATCGGTGGATAATCCCGAAGAACTTTCAGACATCCTGCCCGGCATGGTAGAAGCTCCTTCAAAAGAAAACATGGAAAGGGCGTTTGCCGGAAGTGAGTTCGTGAAAAAACATCACTCATGGGAACGCAGACTTGAACAGATGGCCGAGGATATGGGGCTCTAGTTATCATTTCAGGGTGTTTGTACTGATTTTTTTGTGAAGTTTATGTAAAATCTGTATGAAAATTATGTATTGTCATTCCGTAAGAAATGATTGATAAGTAGGTTTAATCAGCCCCGATAATATGCGTTTGCCGGGGCTTTATTGCAGTAACCCGGTATTCGACAATTACTCTTTCTTCGTAATTCAAATATCCGGTTAATTATCGGAGTATCCCTAAAAATGATTTTTTCCGTAATTATACAGATCCTGTTATTTCTTCTTGTTGCCTTTTTTGTGGTTTTTACCTGCTACGAGGTTTTTGAAGGCAGTAAAAATAAGAACGGTTCGGCACGCGACGCTGCAGATCCCACGGACAATGACGATGCGGCAGCTGATTCAGCTGCGGATGATTCCGAATATGACACGAATGACGTGCCAAAGGTTTCAATACTTCTTCCTGTCTGCAATGAGACAGCTGTGGTTGGTCAGCTGATACAGGCTGTTTCCCAAATCGAGTATGTGGACGGGGCATATGAAATTCTCCTTCTTGATGATTCTGATCCGGAAAATGCGGAAATCATTAAGCGTACGGTTGATAATTTCAATACCTTCCGCGGAATGAGTGATGGTGCCGATATCGAAGACGGCTGTCTGAATTCAGGTTATGTCCGGTATCATTCAAGGGAAGATAGGGACGGTTTTAAGGCCGGAAACATAACTTACGGTCTGTCTAAAGCCAAAGGTGATTTAATTGTTATTTTCGATGCAGACTGCATTCCTCCGTCAGATTTCTTAATGAAAACCGTGCCGTGCTTTAATGACAAATCCCTTGGATTTCTGCAGACGGCAATTTCCTTCAGAAATAAGAATGCCAATTTCCTGACGAGATTTCTGGAAGGGGAAATCAGTCACAAGGACGGCATGACCGAAAATCTTAATAAGACAGGGGATCTGGTAAACATAACAGGATCTTCATGCGTATGGAGAAGAAAGTGCCTTGATGACGTGGGCGGATTCAGTGACAGAACTCTGACTGAAGACATCGACATATGCTACAGGGCTCAGCTTCAGGGCTGGAACTGCAGATATCTGGCTGACACCGTATCCGAAGAGGAACTTCCTGAAACCATGTCGGCAGTAAGACTGCAGAGACACAGATGGGCCTACGGTCTCGTTAAAAATGCCTTTTTACACGCAGGTGAGGTTATCGTGAATACGTCTTTCTCTGTATCAAGAAAGGTTAATGCCGTACTCATGATGTCCCAAAATTTTTTACTGGCATCCTTCTATGCGTTGCTGCTTCTTACCGTTCCGGCCGTTCTGGTGTCTGAACATCTCGGATGTTTCTTTGACATCGTATGTACCATATTTCTGATTACGGCGATTGTATGGGGATGTAACAGTGTCGGCGGAATTGATATTTCCGGAATTTTCGGTTGCACAGCAAAAGATGAGGATGGAGATGTTTCTGAAAACGATAAAGGTAAAGAAAAGGCTGAAGATGGTTCCGTACCGGCATCATCAGGTCGCGGTTTCTGGGAATATGTGGCATACGTTTTCATGTATCTGCCTCTGTCCTTATATTATTTCATGGCCATTTTTGAAGTGTCATTCGGTGTGAACGTGGCTTTTGTTCCGACTCCGAAGGGCGGGGCAAAACTTTGCAGAAACAGGGTTTCCTTAACAATTCTGATACTCGAAATTGTTTCATTCGTATATGCTCTCTTCGGTGTGATGCTGAGCATCGGATACGGTAACTGCTGGACTCTTCTCTATACCTCAATCTGTACCGCAGGTTTCGGTATATCCCTGTTTTTGAGTATTACCGAAAATTACAGCAATTATCTCAGCGGATTAAAGCATGTGGTCATTACCGGAGCTACCGGTGAAATTGGCGGGGCTCTTGCCAGAAAGTTTGCCCGTAGGGGGATGCATCTTACGTTAAGCGGCAGGAATGAAGACAAGCTTCGTGAGGTAAAGGCTGAGTGTGAACGCCTCGGTGCGGAAGTTGACATAAAGGTGCTTGATTTAAGAAACACCGATGAACTGAGGGAATGGGGCCACAGCCTTGGTGATACGCTTCCGGTTGATCTTCTCATTGCCAATGCCGGTCTTAATACCAACATCGGTGAGGATCTTGAAGGCGAACCTTTTGAAGAGGCAAAAGCCCTGGTGGAGGTTAATCTGCTGTCCGACATAGCCCTTATTGACTCCGTTCTTCCCGCCATGCGTAAAAGACGTAAGGGACAGATAGCGATTCTTTCTTCACTGGCTTCATATTACGGTCTTGTATATACCCCTACGTACTGTGCCACCAAAGCAGCTCTCCGTAACTACGGAAACTCCCTTCGTGCCTGGTTAAAGCCTGAGGGTATCAAAATAAACGTGATTCTCCCGGGATATATTGATTCACCGATGTGCAGGGCAATGCCGGGACCTAAGCCGTTCCTGATGCATTCAGATAAGGCGGCGGGTATTATTGCGAGAGGTCTTTATCTTAATCTTGCCCGCATATCGTTCCCGTTCCCGTTAAATCTAGGAATCTGGTCCCTGTCGTTCCTCCCTCACTGCCTTGCGGCTCCGATAGCAGCCCTGTTCGGTTACGGGAGAATGAAGTAAATGATTCTGCCGTACATAATGGGAGCATGTCTTCTCTGTGCATTGGCGACATTTGCGGCTGAACTTTCAGTGAAGCCGAAAATCCGTCATGCAAAGTTTGATTTTAAGATCGTGCTCATCCATTTAAGTCTTTTCGGCTTTATATACGGATTCATGCTTCTTATTACCGGAAAGATTATTTTTTCCGCGATGGTTACCTTCCTGCTTTACTGTATACTGATTGTCATCAATAACGCCAAGTACCTTAATCTTAAGGAACCTCTGGTTTTTTCAGATTACGATTATTTTACTGATGCGTTCAGGTTCCCGCGTCTGTACATTCCTTTTCTGGGAGTTTTAGGAATTTTGGGAATAATGACGGCCGTGGCCGTCATTATCTGTGGCTTCTGTATCGATCCCTCAAAGGTTGACAGATTTACCGATGCCGTTACGTTTCTTACCGTCATGGGAATTGAAATGGGCAGCCTTCTGGTGCTTTGGTGTACCCGTGACATAAAGAATCTTAATACCTTCAATATCGGTGAAGATTTGAATAACATGGGATTTGCGGTTTTTCTCTGGAGTTATTTTCTTGCCTATCTGGAAAAACCGGAGGTTAAGTCTCCTTTTGAGTCTCTTATCGTCGGGCATGAACACACTGATGCCAATGTATTGTCCGAAAAAGCGGAAGATAAAACCGCTGACGTAAGTGAATTAAGCCCGGAATGGAATAAAGATCTGCCGAACCTTATTGCCATTCAGAGTGAGTCATTCTTTGATCCCCGTGAATGGAATCAGAACATAAAGGAAGAAGTCCTAAAAGATTATGACGCAATCCGTTCAGAAAGCCTGATGTGCGGTAAAATGAAGGTCCCGGCATGGGGAGCCAATACCATCAGAACGGAATTTTCATTTCTTACCGGGATTGCTCCAGAGGACATGAATGGGCACAGATTCAGTCCTTATCAGATATCTTCAACCTCATGGAAAATTGTGTCCTTTGTAAATTACCTTAAGAGCAGAGGGTATCATACCGTGTGCATACACCCTTATCATTCAGGGTTTTATCACCGGGATGTAATTTTTAAAAAGTGGCAGTTTGATGAATTTCTTGATATAAGAAGTTTTTCCCAAGCTGACAGATTCGGGCCTTATATTTGTGATTCGGCAATTGCGGACAGAATGATAGATCTCTGCGATGAATGGAACGGCAGAAAGCCGCTATTCATTTTCATGATAACCATGGAAAACCATGGTCCGCTAAATCTGGAAATCATTAGCGATGAAGAGGTACAGGGGTATTTTAAGGAAAGGGGATCCGATGATTTCAGAGAGCTTGCCATATATCTAAGACATCTTTCCAACGAGAATGACATGCTGAAAAAGCTTACCGGAAACTTTAGGGAAAAGAATTATCCCGTTTCCATGGCGTTTTATGGGGATCATGTGCCGATCCTGCCGAAAACTTATGCCTGCCTCGGGGAGCCTGAAGGAACCGTACCTTATTTTATTTGGAACGGGAACTTAAAATCTGGCGAGGGAAGAACGCTTCTTAACGGAGATATTCAGGAACTTCCGATACTGTGGCTAAAGTCTATTTTTAATTTCAGTTATTGAGATTCCATTGTGTTTGAGTCAATTATTCATATATTTAAATCTTTATATGGTTGGGTTTGGGATTTCGATGCCAAAGAGCTTTCCATTCGTCAGAATTCTGTATTCGGGGATGAGCTTGCCGATAATCTGTTTTGGCTCGCCCAAAAATCTTTCTACGTGGCAGAATACGATTCACTAAGGATTGCCGAGGAATCATTTTTTATGTCACCGAGTATGGAAAAACTCAAATGGCTCGGATTCAGATTCGGTGACATTAAAATGTTCATTACGGCCAAAAGTATTTTGAGTCAGATTCCAAATTCGTGTTTTAAGACAAAGTATGACAGGGAAAAACTGGAATACGTTAACGAAAATTATGACATTATTATGTCTCAAAAGTCAGTCAGCTTGAATTCACTGATTCCGGCCGTTGAAGAACAAAAGTTATATGCAAGAAAACTGAGTGATGTTACCTTGGCTCAGGGGCTGTTTTCATTAGCTAAAAAGGTATATGAAATTAATCCTAACGAGGCCTTAAGACTTGCCAAAAAGGCTTTTGCCTGCAGAAAATGTGAGGAAATAGGTACTTGGCTTGGATTAAGAATGTATGAATGTTCAGTTGACATGCTGAAGTCAGCAATGGATTATTTACATAACTCAAGTGAGTTATTCTGTTTAGGTACGGATGATTTGAGATCATTGGCTGCAATGAAAAAGCTTGAGTCTGATGTTTCCAAAATGATGGAAGAACAGGTTGGCAGGCTGAGGCAATGTAAGGGAGCAGAAAATCATGAACTTAATGCACATAAAAACAATGGCTTTATTCCGTTAAGGATTGCATTGGTGGGCAACGAAGACTTCATGTTTACAATCAGGGATATTTTTGCGGACGTCATAATAATATCGCCTGAAGATTCCTCCACCGTCTGTGACAGTTCTTCTTTTGACTGTCTGTTTGTTACTATCCATGACGGAAAAGATTCAGGATGGAATCATCTTGGTCTGATGGGGGAAGCTCGCAGAAAGCTTCTGCGTCTCATCGATGATTGTAATACCAGAAACATACCGACGCTTTTCATTGCGGATTATCATGGGACTGGAGATTATGAGAGTTTTGTTGAATATGCACAAAAGTGCAGATACGTAGTTACTTCCCATAGAAAGGAAGAAATGTTGAAATACGTTAAGGATTGCAGAAACTCTGTTGTGTTAGGTATGAAGCCTGTTTTTAATCTGAGATTTTTCGATCATATTAGTTTCCTGCACAAAGCCCCTTACGATGTATTGTTTAAGGGAAAATGGAAAGGAAAGGATAAGAGATTCCATGACAGATTGTCTGTATTTTTTAACGGGATCAAAGGAGGCGGGCAGTCTTTTATACTTGACGTTGAAGAACAAAAGTTATATGCAAGTAATCTTTGTGATGCTGCTCTGGCAGAGGGGCTGTTTTCACTTGCAAAAAAAGCATATGAAATTAATCCTGACGAGGCCCTAAGACTTGCCGAAAAAGCGTTTGCCTACGGTAACGGTGAGGAAATAGGCACGTGGCTTGGATTAAGAAAGTATGAACGTTCAGTCAACATGCTTAAGTCATCCATGGAGTTCTTACCCAAATCAGGTGAGTCGTTCTGTTCAGGCTCTGATGATTTGAGATCTTATGCTTTAATGAAAAAGCTAGAGTCAGATGTTCCCCAAATGACGGAAGAGCAGGTAAACTGGCTTCGGAAACGTTTGGGAGCGGAAAATCTGGAACCTAATGAACAGAAGAATAAATACTATGATATCATTCCGTTAAGGATTGGTCTGGTTGGCGATGATGATTTCATGTTTACCGTCAGGGATGTTTTTGCGGACGTTATCAGAATATCGCCTGAAGATTATGCCACCGTCTGTGACAGGCCCTCTTTTGACTGTCTGTTTGTGACTCTCCATGACGGAAAAGATTCAGGATGGAATCATCTCGATCTGAAGGGGGAATCACGCAGAAAGCTTTTGCATCTCATTGATGATTGTAATACCCGAAACATACAGACGTTTTTCATTGCGGCTTATCAGGTTGGTGATTATGAGAGTTTTGTGGAGTATGCAAAAAAGTGCAGATATGTTGTCACTTCACAAAGAAAGGAAGAAATCCGTAAGTACGTTAAGGACTGCAGAAACTCCACCGTATTAAGTATGGATCCGTTTTTTAATCCGGCAATTTACAATCCAATTAACAGTCCTCAGTCAGCTCCTTATGACGTGTTCTACACCGGGGCTTGGAACGGAAAGGATAAGAGATTTTGTGAAGGATTGTCTGCAATTTTTAACGGAGTCACCGGAGCAGGAAAATCACTTAAGATTTTTGATGTCAATTATCCTGAAAACAGATACGGAAGGACATTCCCGGAAGAGTTTTTCGGATTCTGTTCTCCTAAGATTCCCAACCGTTTAAAGTATGCTGTACCTAAGCTTTTTAATTGGGCCGTTGCATTGGATTCTTCCTCATCCGATGAAGATGTTTTACGGAAAACCGTATCGCTATCCGCATGCGGTTCGGCCGTTATTGCCAATTACGGTTCCACGGTGAATAATTATTTCCCTAACGTCAGCATGGTCGGTGAGGCTTCCGAAGCGGGACGCGTTATGTCCTGCCTCAGCGAGGAATATCTGTATGAAAGCAGAATGGTTAACGTCAGAACCGCATATTCAAAGTATACGGTGTTTGATCAGTTCTGCAGCATGCTGAAAAAAGCAGGGTTTGATTTAAATGTTTCTGCTCCCGATGTTCTTGTGGTCTGTGAGGATATAACCGACGGCATAAAGGAATCATTCGAGCGGCAGACGTATGCCAAAAAGCAGCTTGTATCATACGGTGATTTGACGGAGAAGCTCCTTGAAAAGCATAAAGTAATTGCCTGGTTCTCCGATGAATTCTTTTATGAGGAATTTTATCTTGAAGACATGGTAAATGCCTTTAAATATACTTCCGCAAGCTTTATCACCAAAGATGCGTACATGAGTGCAAAAGGCCTGGTTCAGGGAATGGAACATTCTTACACAGGTTCATATAAATCTCTTTACAATACCATATTCTGGATTGATGATTTTGAGACGGGGGACATATTAAAGGGGATATATGATTCAGATAACGGATATGCTGCGGATCATTTTAATCTGCTGACTTCAGACATGATTCAGAAAGGTAACTGTCAGACCGGAATCGGGCATGACGGTTACGAATGTCTTAATGCCTCAAGAATTGAGGAGATAACCGGGCAGGAGACCTCCGGGTATAAGATATCCGTGATAATTCCAGTTTACAACAATGGTTATTTACTCTACGGCAAAGCATTTGCCTCTCTTTTAAGAAGCTCATTATTCAGCGATACTGAGGTTATTCTCGTTGATGACGGCAGTACCGATTTTAACACTCTGGCAGTTGAGTATTATCTTTTAAGACATTACGGTAACGTTAGGTTATACAGATTCCCGGCAGGTGGAAGCGGAAGTGCTTCCCGCCCGCGTAATAAGGGTGTGGAGCTTGCCACCGGTAAATACGTGGCGTTTCTTGATCCTGATGATGAGGCCGTTAATGACGGTTATGCCGAGCTTTATGCCGATATTGAATCCGGAAATTACGATATTTCGGCTGGTAATCATCTAGTCTGCACCGACTGTATCAGAAGGGCGGACAATTGTGGAAAGATATCCAAGGTTCAGGACGTTTTTTTCTTCGAACACGGAATGAAGGACATCCTTCCGGAACTGAAATTTTTGTCCGTGAGATTGCACGTACAGCTTATAAAAAGAAAGGTTCTGCAGAATTTTACCCATAACCAGATTGAGGGTGCTGTAGGGGAGGATACCCTGTATTCTTGGCAGCTGCTCTGCAGTGATTTGAGAATTCATTTTATCAGTAGGGACATTCAGGTATACTATGCTGACGTGGAGTCTTCGGTTACAAATGTTTTGTCATCGGGATATTTCAGAAAACTTCTGCGTATTCAGGAGACTAAGTTCCTTTGGCTTAAGGATTCCGGCCTTCTTGAGGCTTTTATGGATAAAAAGTACAACAGGTATTCCACTGAGTATGTTTTAAAGAAACTCAGTAACGTAAAACCTGAAGACGGGGAAGAATCCGTAAAGGCAGTATTTAATATACTTTCCGTATACGGGGAGCATTATAACGGACAGTGGGATTTGCTTCGTGCTTATTTGTTCCTTTGTAAGAATAACAGTTTCGCGGAAGCATTAAATACTGTAAAACTGTTCTTCGGGAAAGGTTAAAATTAACGTGACGTTTTCTATGATATGGATTTCCCCAAAATACCGTTAGGAAGTGAATGTTAACCCTGTTTGATAAGAATAAGAGAGAGTTATCCGTTAAGGTGACGGTCTGGACTGATTATGTTTAATATTCAACCGCTTATTGAAAATGTTATTAAAAGAACAAATACACTGCTTGGTACCAAATATGTCACTGAAGAATTAGTTAATTCTATAGTGATGAAGATTCTTAATAAGGAAAAGTATGAATGTCTGTCTGCGGATATTGCGGATGGATTGAAAAACGTTTTTCAAAAGGAAGAGAAACAGAAGTATGCGTTCGTTGCCTTCTGTTTTGGCCGATACGTTTCCGACAATCTTTTCGACTCGCTGAATGACCTTGTAAAGGTAGGTTATAGGACTCTCATATACACCAATCCCTCTGACTGTACGAAAAAGGTTCGATCCAAGATTAAGTGGTTAAAAAGAAAACGTAATGCAGTGATTGTTGATGTATCAGACAACCATTCATATGTGGATCTGATTCTGAGGGCAACTGAATGCCTCAGGTCAGAGAAATTGGTGTTTTATACCTTTATGGATAAAATTAATGTTAGGTCCTTCATAAACAGACTTGACGCTGTAATATCCGAGAACGATGGCAAGGATGTTTACGTTTCTTCGGAATATTGGAATGCAGGCAGAGAATCGTCCGGGAACGGAAGTATTTATCAGAACTGGTCATTATCGGGAATTTCCGGAGTCGTGTTCAGAAGTGAGTTTCTGACTGAATCTTTAAGAAATGCTGACACCAATAAGAATCAGTGGCTACTGAACCGTATTGTTAAAGATGTTGCAAAGGAAAGTGTCTGTATTTATGAAGAACAGTATCTCTTTAATAAAATAGCATCAAGTGAAATTACGTTAACGGATATTGCCGGAGCTGCTAAAGAGACCATTCTGGAACTTGAGTCCGTGAATTTCGGCAGCGATGGGGCTGACGTTATTTTAGGAAGATTTAATCAGGTTGTAAGAGATCTTTTCCGCTGTAACATTGATGTTCTGAAAAAAGCACTAATATTTACCTCTGTGTGCTATGTTCTTTATCTGTGTGAGATACATAAGCTTGATGTGGAAAAGTGGAAGCAGGTATTTTGCAGGTCTGTGGATTTCTGCCATACATTTACTTATAAGGAAGTATACGGCATGATATGCCGAATACTTCCGGTTCTCGTGGAAGAGAATCAGACTGATATATTTATAGTTGAAAATCCGGAAATGACCGATATCGGAAAATCAAGATTTTTTGAACTGATTTCGGAAAAGTATTCGGTTGATTATCAGCTTAAAAGATCATACGTTGATTACTACAGATTAAACAACCTTATCCTGAAAATGCATTCCAGGGCTGCCAGACTGACACTCAGTTCCGTAAGCTTATGCAGGGACATGTATTATTATCCTGAGCGTCACATTACGCTGTGGCATGGGTTAGGGTGGCTTAAAAAAACTGTTTTTACTCCTCAGAATTACAGTGTGGGTACTATCATATGTTCATCCAAAGCCTGCGAGGAAGGTTATAAGGCGCATTTCCATACAGACAGTGCCATTGGTCTGGGATGTGTTCAGACTGACAGACTGTATGACGAAGATTTTATAAACTCATCAAGGGAAAAGGTTCGTCAGAAATATGGTATTCCTGATGACTGTAAAGTCATTTTCTTTGCTCCGACTTTCAGAATGGGCGGGAAAAGACATTATTACAATTTCGGAATCGATATAGATGAACTGGCTGAGAAACTCAAAGAGCATAATCTTTATGTAATCACCAAGAGACATCATATTTTTCAGGAAGATTTCCGTGATATGGGAACAGACGAATCTGGCGTGCACGATTCTCAGAACGGTCATTTTATAGTGGACACGTCATTTGATTTCGTTGAACTGATAAGTGCCTGCGACTGCTTTGTTACAGATTATTCATCAAGCATGTATTTTGCCTTTATTTTAAAATTGTCGATCTTTTTATATGCTACCGATATTGATGAATATAAGAAAGGACCAAACGGATTTGAAATAGATTACCCTAATGACATTCCTCTGCCTCTGGTTGATAAACCTGTCGCTGATGAATTTATTAACGGCTACTACAGAAGTCTTTCCGTTCCTCAGACCCAGGAGTATCTCGAATACAGAAAATTTAATGTTCAGGAGTGTGACGGCAAGGTTGCTGAAAGGGTGATGGATTACATTTCGTCGATGCTTTGATTTATAAGGGGCAATCACTTTTTTATGTCACCCCCTGATTGAGCCATTATTGATTCAGTAAGGAATATACATCATAGTCAATATCACATGGAATTTCTGTTGAAAAGAATCTTTTTTCAGATAAAATTCTTTGCATACTCCAGTTCCACCATTGAATATCCATCAATTGATCTATAACAGATTTTGTATAACGATATCTAATGATTTTGGCAGGCACTCCTGCAACTATTGCAAATGGTGGAACATCGTGAGTAACAACAGATCCTGAACCTATAATAGCACCATCACCTACAGTTACGTTCTTTAAGAAAACAGTGTTGTCACCAATCCATACATTATTACCTATATCAATATATCCTTTATCTAAGTAGGATTTCCGTGTCCCTCCATCTATTCTTTTCTGTAAAGTAATTTGTAAATTAGGAAGTTGAGTAAAATGATTACCAGCAATAAACTCAATATTGTACCCTCCTGCAACAAACTGACCTATAAATACTTTTCCGCACTTTGACTGTATAGAGCCATTAATAATGCTGTTCCTTCCAATCACAAAAGAACCGTAATTAATTTTGGAATCAGCTTTTATTTTGACTCTGAGCCCATTTTTATTCATCAAATCCTCATAATTAACAGGGGCATAATAACGACCAATTATTTGAACTAAGAATTTTATCCGTTCGTGAGTTTTTACCATGAAATTCTTAACGCACTCAATATCAATTGCTGTGTTTTCATAATGGGAACTAATTAAAAAATAACCTTTAATTTGTGAAAAACTCAACGAGAGGCTTGATGCCATAGTTCGAATCAAAGAAACTATTTTCGGTGCAATAGTTACTATATTCTTGATAAAAACAGCCCTCACACTAACTTCGCCGTGTTTTTCGAAGATACTGTAAAAAAACAACTTTTTGTCAATATCTTTGCAATAAATTCTAAAACCTTTGGGAGTGCGAATAACAGTATCAACGTGTGGCAATGCTTCTACATGTTCATACAAAGTTAGTAATTTAGGCGTTAACACAATATTCATTTTCAAAAACCTTATAATTTAGAGTAAAAAATATAAATTTAAAACATTAAGCTACACAGCGAGATTCAATATATCTAAAGTTCTTCCAACGCAGATAAACTGTTTTTCAGTGCAGAATTCAGATAATCAATAGCCCTTTGTCTTTCTTTATCTAACAATTTATAGACATTGTCATAATTGATTTCTGTTTCTAATAATTGTGGAGTAAGCTCTGCACTGTTTTGTATGATTCGAGACGTAATACCTAGTGAATTCAGTAATGAAAAAATAGGAGAGGACTCATTTTTTGACGAACTTAAGCAGACAAAGTTTTTCCTGTAGAGCACTGAAAAAACAGTAACATGAAGAGAGTCAGTTACTATAAAACTAGAATTCTTAATGTAATTTAACCAGCCACCAACGGTATTATCAGCTGTATCATTTTCATTAAGCTGAATATTTTTGACGGATATTTGTTCTTTATAGTAAGCAGAAATAGATTTGATAATTTGCGTCCCCGGCTCTTTATTGCTTTTTGAGAAACTGTAGCCTATATAATCTTTATCAATGTCTACATTGTTGCAACCATCGATAATCTTCTGGTAATCTTCAGCATTAAGAAGCAATGTCGGATCAATAACTCTTAAGGCCGGCAGATTAAACTGTTCCTTACATATTTTCTGACCGGCAGGTTCTCTGACGGAAATTGAACTGAATCTGCTTAAAAGTTTCTTAGCTTCAGCAACATCCATGGAGGTATATTTTTCCTTACCGAAGGAAGCTGCGTATGATATTAAATTCTTTGTTCCTGAGGCAAATTTAAGCATATAGACATTTTGGTCAAAATAACGCCATACTTGATTTGAACCAACAATAATCCTCTTATAATTTCTTTGAATTTTACAGAGTTCGTCGTAGTCATCAATTGGAGATGAGAGGTTTAAAAATTTTTCCCTAAAAGAGGTATAACTAAGATTATTTTGAACTTTTTTACCAATGTAATTTATAATTTCTGGTTTATATCCCATAGACTTTATAGCTTCCTGTAAAGCATAGGCTATTAAAACGGAGCCAAAGTCATTGGTAAAATGGAAAGTTAAAATACCAACTTTAAAGATTTTTTTTTGTAAAAAAGTTAAAAAATCCCCATTATTATTCATTAAATTAAAAACTTTAGATCTATTAACATTTTCTTTTGATGGTTTAGACAGGTTTGGTTGAACAGCCTTTGCAAAATCAACAGGAACGGGCTCAAACAGACTATATGAGTTTCTTGTTGCTTCTAATAATTTTTGGCCGGCATCTGAGTTACAGAGAACTAAAGAAGTTCCTTTTTTATCATCAAATTTTTTATTGAATTTTCTAATTTTCCAAAAATCTCCGACGGTAACGTCTGAAACTCTTTGTACTTGGGTAAATTTGCAGTTAGCACAGCTATGTCGATTTACAAGATTCGCAAGAAAACTAGAAATATATACATTATACTTACCATTCTCTCTGAACAATGTGTCGCCATTTTCATCAAATAAAGTGAATTGATGACGACCTTGCCACCCATCGACTTTATCTCTGGTTGAATAATCTGTTGCCGCATAATATTTCTGTTTTAAATGATTAATATAATCCCTTAATACTTTTGGAGAAGGTACACCATGACATATAAAATCTATGGTAAGTAAGTTTGTATAAGGCTTTATTAAGAATTTTTTTAATCCTGCTACCTGACAACCGCTTCCAATAAATAATACTAACTTTCCATTTCTTAATAATTTTTTTATACGAACAAATACATCTCGTAAATCAGATTGTACGTATTTGCTGCCTTTTAATTTGTCAAAAAGTTCTATATTATCTTTGCTGATGATTTCGTGATAGGTCTCGAAATTCTGCGTGATGCAACCACAGACGTATCCGCCCATGTCTATGACATACTTTGACAGAGCATAAGCCACACCACCGGATGAACATGACAAACGTTCTTTCTCATCCTTAATCATAACAGCGAGGGCTTCGGATGCAGCTTTATTAAACTTACAATCAATAATCGGGCAGACTTTTGTACATAATTTACAGTTTGTGCAGAGCTCCTGATTAAAAATGGGAACATAAAACCCTTCAGCGTCGACTGACATTCTTATAGCTCCAGTAGGGCAAACTGAAGCACAAGCTGAGCAACCTGTACATGTGTTTGAATTAGCTGGTATAGAATTTATCTTAGGTAAAACCTCTTTCATCTTAATTCCTTAAGTACGGTATTGATTTTATCGAACGTTATTTAACGAAAAAGCATCAGTATAGAGGAAAAACAATAAAACGCTGACTAGGTTATTATGGTTATTCCTCTTTATATGTTTGTTACAAATATTATTTACTGTTTTCTGGTTTAAGAAGGGTGTTTTTTAGGGTATACGGAAGTTTATAATTAACTTCCTTGCCTAATGCATTTTTTAAAAATAATATTGATTTTTTTCTATGCTTGAGTAAGTTTGCAGAAACAGACGTGTAATTTATATGCTTATTAAGTATTAATGGATCTATATCAGACAAGGATTTCACTATCCTTTCAGAAGGATCTATACCTAACATTTTTAATAATGAAGGTATTCGATCTGTGCCGTTTGAACCTGATACAACACATACGAAATCTTTCTTATAAAGAATAGAAAATACAGTAGCATGGAAGCTGTCTGTAATAACTAATTTTGCATTTTTTATATCGTTAAGCCAGCCTCCAACAGAATTTACTTCTGAATGATCGGCTGACATTAGTATATTTTTAAGCTCTAATTTAAAAGACCGGCTTATCGATTCTAAATTTTTCTGTAAATTATCTGTATTATTCTTATTGATAATGGAATAAGCTATGTAACTACTTGACATTGTATCTGGGGTGAAATGAGTTATTATAGAAGCATAGTCTGATTCATCTAGCAACATAGTTGGATCGAGAACTTGCATTGCTGGCAATCCAAATTGCTCATTACAAATAGTTACTCCGGTGTCCTCTCTCACAGAAATAGCATCAAATCTATTGAGCAGAGAAGTTGCTTTTTCATTTGTTAGTTTAGAAAAACTACTCCCACCAAAAGAGGCAGCATAAGAAATTAATAATCTATTTCCATGAACAAAATCAAGCATGTAAATTGATGTATCGAACAGTCGCCAGACTTGATCTGAGCCAACAACGATTCTATCGAAACCATGCTGTGCTTCACTTATTTCTTCTAGAGTTCTAAGAACAGGAATATTTTTTCCAATTCTAAGAAACTTACGTCTAAACTCGATAAAATTTTTTCTATTAGGAGTTGGCTTAGGAACATAATTAATAACTTCTGCTCGATAACCTAATTTTTCAATTATATTAATCATTGCAAAAGGAACTAAAACAGCACCAAAATTATTGGCAAAATGAAAATTTAATATACCAACACTATTCATTATTTCTCCGATTTTTTCAGGTTATCCTTCACTAACTTTTATCAAACTAGGATTTATGCGATACTTAAAGACAACTTCGTAAATACGTAATTAAATAATTTTTGACATCTTTCTGAAGTTTCGGATTTCTCAAAGAATATTCTATAAAAGCTTTAATATACCCAAGTTTTGAGCCACAATCTAATCTGTGTCCCTTCAATATATGAGCCTCAATATCCTCTTCTCTAAGTAATAATCTTAGTGTATCTGTCAATTGTATTTCTTCACCAGCTCCCACAGGGGTTTCATCCAATAAATCCCATATTCTTGGTGATAAAACGTATCTTCCAACAATTCCTAAATTCGATGGAGCTTCTTCTGGTGTTGGTTTTTCAACAAAACCTGAAATTTTGATATTCAGTCCTTCATGGATTGATTTTTTACCTGTTTTATAATCATCAGGTATATCAATAATTCCATATGAAGAAATATCTTCCTCATCAACTTTCTCAACGAGGATTTGACTTGTGCCAGTTTCTTCATATCGTTGAATCATTGCTTTTAAATTATCTTTTGATAAATCACACAAGTACTCATTAAGCAAATCATCCGGAAGCAAAACAGCAAAAGGTTCATCACCTACAAGATGTCGAGCACAAGAGATAGCATGTCCTAAACCCTTCGCAATCCCCTGACGAACATGCATAATGGTCACATCACTTGGACATATGGATTGAATTTCAGTTAATAACTGACGTTTTACTCTCTTCTCCAAGGTCGCTTCTAACTCGAAACTGCGATCGAAATGATTTTCTATGGCATTTTTTGATGAATGAGTAATAAGCACAATATCCTTGATGCCTGCAGAAACAGCTTCATTAACGACATACTGAATTAAAGGCTTATCAACAATAGGAAGCATCTCCTTAGGAATTGCCTTTGTAGCAGGTAACATCCTAGTACCTAGACCAGCAACAGGTATAACAGCTTTTGTAATCTTCACGGAACCATCCTTTAGAATTGTTTATTCAACAGTATGCGAAAGTAACTTTATAAACATGTCTTTGGTTAACTCAATAAAAAGTAAGAATTTTTTTACAACTTCTGAATTTTTCACCATATCACTTCGACATGATATAATTCCGTCGTTCTCAACAAATTCAAAAGACAGAAAATTACATAATTCTTTAAAACTTTGTTTAACATTATTATCTTGAACAAAGCGAGGCTCAGAAATACAAAAAGAAATGTATTTTGCCAATTTTCCTTCAATGCACGAAATTTCGTAATAAACAGATTTATTATTTAGATACTTCAGATAATAACGAATATATGACTTTGTGAGAACGTTAGACTGAACAACACCATCAGGTAAATTCAAATATAAATCACCTAACAGTTCATCCCAAATTATTGTATGCTTGACCATCTTGTAGCTTTGTAATAAACCAAAATTACTGTCGAAGATGTCATTTGCAAGCAAAAGCTCTCCCTGATATGGACGGCCACCTTTTTTTAAAAAGGCATTATAATTATTTTTAAAATCAGGAAACATATTCCAAAGAATTGGATTTTTCCAGACTTTATGAGGTCCCATAAAATGTAAGATAACAGCTTTATTAGTCTGTTTTCCTCCCAATGGGCAGTTATAAACCATCGGTAATTTTTCAACATTTAGAGAAAACTTGTAGTTTAAAATTCCCAAAATTATTTCATCATGGCCTCGATCAGGTCTAATTTTCCCATAACCGTCATTTAGTATGTTGTAACATTCCTGAGTTAAAGACTTATAATTTTCCAGCTCATCATTTACAAAGATTAAACCACCATTTGGCATTGTCATGTCTTCTGGCATTGTTATATAATTTTTTGCAAATCCATGGAAATCAGCAGCTGAAGCTCTCCAAGCTAAAGGTTTTGAATCAAACAATTTTGCAATACTGCTGTTTATGAACATATCAGCGTCAAGATATAAAATCTTTTTATATTTATCCAATAAATCAAAGATTTCGAAATGAGCCATAGGCAAATGACTCCAATGTTCAATAAAAGGTGCATTTCTAGGTACTTTATGAGCTCTTTTATAAAAATTATCTTCAGAAAACTCTATGAAAACTATATTTTTTACAATCTTGGATAAAGCATCTTTATTTTCTTGAGAAACGTTTGATGTAAAAATTACGTATTCATCTACTAAATTTGGGTCATGCTTTTCTATATTCATAATGACATTTGCCAAGGCAAAACAATATGAATCGTTTGTCGCAAAAACAACAGCTTTATCCTTTTTTGAATTGATCATTCCTTTATTAATCCTTTTTATCAAATTAAGCATTTAAAGACATCCAAATGTTTTAGTTCTTGTCAGCAAAACAATTTCCATTCCACTTTGACAAATAATCAATTAGTTTTCCTGCAACATCTCCATTACATGAACCCACATGAATTTCTCTAAACTTTTTGTAATCGGCTGAAGACGGAACAGATTCACAGTCCTTCAGAGCCTTAATAAACGCATCAATATCTCCGCTACCAACAAACGGTACCGGGATATCCTTAGGGTAATCAATCATGAATCCGTTAGCTCCTTCCTTGTATTCATTTACATCCGGAGCATACAGGAATATTGGCAAATTACGGACGAATGCGTAGAACACACCTGATGAGTAATCGGTTATGAATTTGTCAGAGGCACAGATAAGTTCAACAAAGGTATGCTTCTCATCAACGATAAAATGACCGTTCTTTGAGTTGAATACGCCGGACTTATCAATACCCTTATCTCTTAAAATATGAGAGAATACGTGGTGCTTCTTGGTAATCAGGTAGGTATTGTTTTCTTCCAGTTTTTTGGATAATTCTTCAATATCAACCATCATGTCATAGTACTTATCTGTTCCGTCAATTCTGAATGTAGGAGCAAAGAACACTATGTCAGCATCTTTAGGAATTGAGTACTCGGCACGAACACTGTCTGAACACTTGGCTAAATATTTTTTATCATGCAGGATGTCTGTCTGAACTTGACCGAACGGAAGCACATTTTCCACCGGCAGCTGGAAGGTCTGGGACCATGGTTCCACGCATGATTCTGAAGAAGTTACGATGTAGTTCATCGGATACTTGACTCTGTCAGCTTCAGCAATCTTTTTCAGCATTCCGAGGCCATGCCACAGGGTAATAACCTTCTTTCCTCCGGTAATGAATTTATGCATGTCATTTGAGGAAATAACATATTGTGCTGGCTGAATTTCCGCTCTGATTACCATACAGTAGAAGAAGTGGTAATCGTAGTATTGAGGTTTTGATTCGTAAATAACGTTAAAGTGCTGTTCAAGAGCAGGAAGGAATGATTCCTTTAAGTCCTGCATGAAGTCAGTTTCAATAACGGCAACAGTATTGTTTTCAACCGGGAATACAGCCTCAACGATCTTTCTATGAGTGTTCTGCATGAATGCTTTCTTTGCAAGCTGATCAAAATCAAACAGGATACTGAAGCGATAGATAATGTCACGCCATTCGTCGGTCTGATAGTATTTCTTCAGATGCATGCAGAAGATTGCACAACCAGAAGCCATCAGGGCAAGCTTGTTGTCACTGATCTTTTTATGAACCAGTGCATTGGCTAGGTTTCTGATAACACTGTCTATGAATACTTCCAACTGTTGCTTTGAATCTTTGAGCAGGCTAATGATAGTAATTGCATCCCTGAAAAAGAAAGCTAAGTCAGGAACACTGAAATCACTTGGTTCTACAGACCAGAAATATTTGTTTTTGTCATTAACAGTCTTTACTGCAGAATCCTTTAAGCCGTTCAGTAAATAGAAAGACATCCAGTAGTCAACATTGGCAGAAATGCTTTCAATTTTTTCTTTAAGAAAATCTTTTTTGAAAAACAGACCGGAAACACCGTGAAGAGAAGAATCCCTGAATAGATTGTTTCCTAAAACGTCATCGAATGCCACCACACTTTCAGTGGTAACTTCCTTCAGAACATTCTGGATGTATAAATCAAAAGATCTGAAGTTGATTTTGTCATTAAGGGTCAGAATACCAATAAATCCGGTATTTAACTCATCTAGGGCCAGAAGGATTCTGTCCTTGGCGGTTTTACCACGTGAGAGATAAAAACTTCTGACGTTAGGATACTGTTCAAGTGCAGTAATTTTCTCGTGAACTTCCTTATCCTTCTTTACGGTTCTGTCCAGTACAAACACTACAGGGAGTCCGCTTGGTACGTACTTCTTTAAGCCGTCAAGAAGACCTGAAGAGAAGTAACATTTGGTTCCAAAAACAATCAATCCATAAGGACTTTCAACTGTTTCGCCGACATCAGGACCGATTCTTTCAACCACGTCATCACCAATGGTTTCATTTCTCAGAACCTTGGTAAAGTCTGTAATACACTTTTTAAGTTCATCCTGAAGCTTCTTTTTTTGTTCAGGTGTCTCTGCAGGAGCTTTCTTTGCTGCCTTTGGAGCCGGTTTGGCTGCTGGCTTTGCAACTGCTAGTTTTGCGGGTTGCGGTTTTGAGGTAGATATTGTCTTTGTTTCGGTTTTTTTTGTATTGGTTTTACTTTCTGCTTTGTTTAATTTCTTAAAAAATGAAAACATTGTAAATTCCTTGGACGGGGTGAATATCAATTCGGTATCCACTCCGTCAGTTATATTTTTATTATTTATATTCTTATTATTTCTGGGGATTTAGTCCCCTGACGCTCCGTAACGGCAATCTACTTCAGATAACTTATAAGCTTCAGATAAATGTCCTGAATTGATGTCTTTGGAGAATTGTTAAGAGCTAGGTACTTACTGTTATCCAACTGGATCTTCTGTTCCTTCGGATAGCACTTTGATTTTTCAGGATCCAAATCGAACTTTACTGAAATTTCATTGTTCGCAAGACCGCAGCACATCTGAGCCATTTCATAGATGGTGCAGTAGGAATCCTGGTTGGATAAGTTGTAGGCTTCACCATTCTTACCCAATAAAAGAATGC
>Ga0256405_10005240_pt1 | contig 22818 bp, 16 predicted proteins | sample RumenRJG_02DNA_FD_189096 | JGI IMG/M metagenome (GOLD analysis project Ga0256405, IMG submission 189096) | Bovine rumen microbial communities from Lethbridge, Alberta, Canada - RJG_02 | ecosystem: Host-associated > Mammals > Digestive system > Stomach > Rumen | place: Canada: Alberta... | reverse complement strand
AAGGCAATAAAACAACTCTTGCAAAAAGGATGACCAGGGAATAGAGTGTATTGGAAGGATATATTCTTTTCTTTTTACACATCGGGGCATCTCAGCCCAAGTATTCCTACAAACACCTTACGCTATCAGTATACACTTCTTTCTTGACGGTTGAAAGTATAATGTTATAATGGAAACTGATTTTGAAGCCCCTTCAGGAGGACAGCATATGATCAGAAGCATGACAGGCTACGGCAGAAGTGAACTGCAGAATGATAAGTTCAGGATTGCAGTGGAGATCAAATCTGTCAACAACCGCTATCTCGATATTAACATCAAGATGCCCAGGCTCCTTAATCCGCTTGAGGCACAGATCCGCAAGGAACTGAAAAAATATATGCAGCGCGGCAAGGTGGATGTTTTTATTTCCTACCAGGACCTGACCGAGTCCAATATGGAGGTCAAGTACAATGCCCGTATTGCAGGTGAGTACTGGAAATACCTTTGTCAGATGGCGGAGGAATTCGGTATTGAGAACGATGTGCGGGTCTCCTCGCTTGCGCGTTTTCAGGATGTCCTGACCATGGAGGAGGAATCTGTTGATCCGGAAGGTATCTGGGACAATCTCAGGGAAGTCCTTGTGGATGCCGCAAAGATGTTTGATGAGACAAGGACCCGTGAGGGCGAGTTCCTCAAAAATGACATGGAGAGCAAACTCGACGAAATGCTGGAACATGTCGCATTCGTGGAAGAACGGGCGCCCGGCCTGATCGAGGCATACAGGAAGGACCTGCAGAACAAGGTGACAGAGCTTCTGGAAGCATCCACGATCGACGAATCCAGGATCGCACAGGAAGTGACGATCTACGCCGACAAGGTCTGTGTGGACGAAGAGCTTGTCCGCCTTCGCAGCCACATCGAAGCGACCCGCCAGGAACTTTCGCGCGGCGGAAGCATCGGGCGCAAGCTTGACTTTATCGCCCAGGAGATGAACAGGGAATCCAACACGATCCTTTCCAAGTCAGATGACCGCGAGGTCTCCGATCATGCCATTGAACTCAAGACATCTGTCGAGAAGATTCGTGAACAGGTACAGAATATAGAGTGACAGGACCGGAAGGCCCGGCGGAGCACGGTACGGCTGATCGGACCCGGCTCATCCGCCGGCGCAGCTTTCGGATATTCTACCGGCTCTTTGTGCGGTGCAGTATATGGCAGTAATGAAACTGATACATGTCGGCTTCGGCAATATCGTCAATGCCGGTAAAATCATAGCGATCGTCAGTCCGGATTCGGCCCCTGTACGCCGCCTGGTCTCCCAGGCCAAAAGCGACGGACGTACGATCGATGCGACACAGGGCAGAAAGACAAAGTCGGTGATCGTCATGGAAAATGACAGGATCGTACTGTCGGCCCTGCTCCCGGAAACGATCCGCGGGCGGGCTGTCGCAGAGTCGGAACCGGAGCAGGACGAAGAATAAAGGATCCTGTTGATACAAGATTTTTCACTCCGGAGGTTTGCGTCGAAGCGCCGTAAACCTTCATGAATCCCATCGGAGAAACCCCTTCCGGGCTTTCTCCTCGGGCGTCTCAGCCCAGGGGCGCATCGAAAAATGAGGTAAAAGTTAAAAATATGGAAGGAAAACTGATTGTGATCTCCGGCTTCAGCGGAGCCGGAAAAGGGACTGTTATTCAAAAACTGATGCAGGAGCACGACGGGTATGCGCTCTCTGTATCTATGACGACCAGGCAGCCCAGACCGGGTGAGGTCGACGGCGTCGATTATCATTTTGTCTCAAACGAGATGTTTGAGGATCTTGTAAAAAAAGACGGTTTTCTCGAGCATGCCGGTTTTGTGGACAATTATTACGGCACCCCCCGCGCCTTTGTCGAGGAGAACAGGAAGGCGGGACGTGATGTCCTTCTGGAGATCGAGGTACAGGGCGCCGGGCAGATCCACGATCTGTTTCCGGAAGCGATGCTGATCTTTATTGCCCCTCCGACGGCACAGGAATTAAAGACCAGACTGTTCGGCAGAGGAACAGATATGGGTGAAAGAGGCATGAAGCGCCTGCGCAGGGCAAAGGAGGAAGCACCTTCGATTCCTTCCTATCCCTATCTGATCATTAACGGCGATGTAGATGCCTGTGCGGAGTCCCTGCAGTCCGTGATCACCGGCGCCTGGACACCACAGTCGCCGGACGGCCCCCATATCGGCGGCGAGATCATCACGGATCCTGCCGAAAAAGAGGCCTTTGCCAGAAACTTCAGCGCCCAGCTGGAGAATGTTTTCGATACAAAATAAAAAAATACCCTTTGTGTATTTTTGAATAATAAAGAAAGGAAAGGTTTTATACATGATTCATCCGTCCTATGTGGATCTTATGAAAGTTGTCAACAAAGATGTAGAAGAGGGAGAGACCCCCGTTATCAACAGCCGTTATTCTATCGTTATGGCCACCGCCAAGCGTGCCCGCCAGATCGTAGACGGCGACGAGCCCCTCGTCAAGGTCTCCAGAGGAGAGAAGCCTCTCTCTACTGCTGTAGATGAGCTCAACCAGGGCGAGATCCGTATTCTTGCCGAGGATGAGGCAGAGGAAGAGTTTCCCGACCCTGCAGCTGAGATCAATCCCGTTGACCTGATCCCTGATTTTACAGGTGTGGAAGCCGGCGAGATCATCGATGGAGAAACACCCGAAGGCAGCGATGCAGAGACTGCGGAAACTGCAGACGCGGAAACCGAAGAAGCCGGGAACGAGGACACTGCTGAATGAAAATCCTGTTTGTATCCCTTGGATGTGACAAAAACCTTGTTGATTCCGAGGAAATGCTGGGAGATCTGACGCAGGCGGGATATGAGATCACAGACGATGAAGAAGAGGCTGAGGCCGCTGTCGTCAATACCTGCTGCTTTATCAATGACGCCAAAAAGGAGAGCATTGAGAGCATTCTGGAACTGGCAGAGAGAAGGACAGCGGGACAGCTCAGGGCACTGATCGTTACCGGATGTCTTGCCCAGCGCTACAGCGAAGATATCCTGCGGGAGATCCCGGAAGTGGATGCGGTCATCGGTACGACGGCGCAGGATACCCTCGTGCAGACACTGCAGGAGGTGACGGGCCGCAGGGAGATATCCGGAAAGGAGGAGAAGGACCAGGCACTGGTCCGTCTCAATGACCTTCGGAGGATACCCCGTACAGATGCAAAGCGTGTCCTGACCACAGCAAACGGCTATGCCTATCTCAGGATCGCGGAAGGCTGCGGCAAATGCTGCACGTACTGCGTTATTCCTTCAATCCGGGGCGGCTATCGGAGCCTTCCCATGGAGAGCGTGATCCGTACAGCAGGGGAGCTCGCCGCGCAGGGAGTACGTGAACTGATCCTGGTTGCCCAGGAGACAACGGTTTACGGTACGGATCTCTACGGCAAAAAGATGCTCCCTGAACTGCTTGACAGACTGGCGGAGATTGACGGGATCCGCTGGATCCGTCTCCTCTATTGCTATCCCGAGGAAATCACTCCCGAACTTGTGGAGACGATCCGCCGGAATCCTAAGATCCTGCATTATATTGATATGCCGATTCAGCATGCTTCCGATGATGTACTCAGGAGGATGGGACGGCGTACGAATAAAAAAGAGCTGGAAGACATCATCGGACTTCTTCGAAAGGAGATTCCGGACATCTGCCTGCGCACCACCCTGATCTCCGGTTTTCCCGGCGAGACGGAGAAAGACCACAGGACACTGATGTCATTTGTCCGCAGGATGAAATTCGAGAGACTGGGTGTTTTCGCATACTCTCGGGAGGAAGGAACACCCGCGGCAAAGATGAAATCCCAGATCCCTGCACCTGTCAAAAAGAAACGCCGCAGGGAACTGATGCTCCTGCAGCAGGAGATCGCCTTTAAAAAGGCCCGCCGCATGAAAGGCAGAATCGTCGAAGCTATTGTGGAGGGAAGAATTGTGGGCGAAGATGTCTATACAGCCCGCACCTACATGGATGCGCCCGGTGTGGACGGAACCCTTTTCATTGAGACGGGGCGTGACCTGATGACCGGCGATTTTGTGAAAGTGAAGATCACCGGGTCCGATCAGTACGATCTGATCGGAGAAATCGTTGATTGAGTGAATGCCGGCATCCGGCCGGCTGGATTGCTGATTGAGCGAATGCCGGCATCCGGCCGGCTGGATCGCTGATTGAATGAATGCCGGCATCCGGCCGGTTGGATTACTGATTGAATGAATGCCGGCATCTGGCCGGCAGAGGGGAGTCTGTATATGAACCTGCCGAATAAACTGACAGTGTTTCGTGTGGTCCTGGTTCCGTTTTTTGTTGCTTTCCTGCTGCTTTCCGGAACAAACGAATCACTGAAATGGGTAGCGCTGGTTATTTTTGTCGTTGCGTCTCTGACAGACCTGTTGGACGGACATATTGCGCGCAGCCGTAATCTTGTGACCACATTCGGCAAATTTATGGATCCCCTTGCGGACAAGATCCTGACGATCTCCGGTATGATCTGCCTGATCGAACTGGGCAGGATCCCTTCCTGGATCGTTGTCATCATTGTAGCAAGGGAATTTATCATCAGCGGCTTCAGACTGATCGCCACAGAGCACGGCATCGTCATTGCCGCCAATTACTGGGGAAAGTGGAAGACTACATTTCAGATGATCATGATCATTCTCATGATCATGAATCTCCCTGCCCTGCAGATGGTGACGACCATTGTGATGTGGGTGGCCCTGGTCCTGACCATTGTCTCTCTGGTGACCTACATTACACAGAACATGGACGTAGTCCGGACTATGGAGACAAAATAATGAGACGTGCGGTTTTAATGTGCGCCGGAGAATATGAACCGATTCCGATTCCGGTCGGAAGAGATAACAAAAGCCTTCGTTCCGCGGAGGCTTTTGCTGATGAACCTTTTGTCGTATCTGTGGACGGCGGGCTTCCCAGACTCCTGGACGCGGATATTGTACCGGACCTCGTTCTGGGAGATTTTGATTCCCTGGACAAAAAATACCATCCTTATCTGGAAGAATTCGGATCCCGGCATCCGGACAGGCTCCTGCGTCTTCCCTGTGAAAAAGACGATACAGATACGGTCTATGCGGCACGGGTCTGCCTGGAACGCGGCTGCAGGGAGCTTTTGTTTTACGGAGCTCTTGGAGGCCGGCTGGACCACACTTTCGCCAATATCCAGACGCTTGCCTGGCTGAAAAAGGAGGGGGCTGACGGATATCTGATCGGGAAAACCACTCTGGCTGCCGTGGTCGGTGCCGAGAGGGTGATCCTTCCCGCGCGATATGAGGGAACTTTTTCAATCTTTGCCCTCGATGAAGAAGTGGGCGGCGTCACGCTGGAGGGGATGAAGTATCCGCTCTCGGAGGCCGTCATCACCAATCGTTTCCCCATCGGTGTCAGCAATGAGATTCATCCGGAAACGACAGCAAATGTACCCGGCGGCTGCGCTTGTGTGACCGTCCGCAGCGGTCTTGCCCTGATCATCCTGGAAACCGAAACCGCGGGAACAGGGGAAGTTGCCGGAGGAATGAAAGGATGGGGAATACCCGACCCTTCTGAAATCATCCGTATGCCGCTTTGAAAGTGAATACAGTTTTTTTACAGCCTGCATAAAAAACACCTCCGGCCGGTCGGAGGTGTTTTATTACGCTCTTTGTTTTTTTTCTGAAATCAGATTTCGCTGAAAAGAAGATCGGAGTAAACAGGGATCGGCCATGCATCGCGTGCGGTGATGGTCTCAAGCTCATCGGCAAAGCTGCGGCACTCGTTCATGTCGGGGACGATGACAGTGTGGCAGTAGCGCATTGCTTCTTCCGGATCCGAGGGGACGATGCGGAGGTCTCTTTCGAGTTTGTCGCAGGCATCGCTCAGGCAGTCGGAGAGCATGCAGTTGTTGAGGGCGTTGGTCTCCTCATATTTGGCGGGAAGCCCCAGGGCCTTGCGCTTTTCAAGCCCCTTGCAGAGAGATGTACCGTATTTGGAGACGGCGGGAAGGATCTCTTTGCGGAGCATGTCGATCATGGTCCTTGCCTCCATGGAAATGGTAGCAGTGTAGTTCTGCACATGGATATTGTAACGGGCAAAAACCTCGTCGCGGGTATAGATGGAGTGGCTGGTGAACAGCTCTATGTTTTTTTCGGTGATATAGGCCGGCAGTGCGTCCACTGTGGAAATATTGTTGTACAGGCCGCGGCGCTTGGCCTCCTCGATCCATGCCTCGTCATATCCGTTTCCGTCGAAAATGATACGCTTATGGGCGGTCAGTTCACGACGGATCAGCTTGTTGAGATCTTCCTGGAAATCCTGTGATTTTTCCAGCTCGTCGGCATATTTGCCGAGCTCTTCTGCCATCATGGTGTTGAGGACAATGTTGGGACCGGAAATCGAGAGGGAGGAACCCACCATGCGGAATTCAAACTTGTTGCCGGTGAAAGCCATGGGTGAAGTACGGTTGCGGTCCGTGTTGTCCATGGGGATGGGCGGCATGGTGTCGACACCGATGGAAAGATTGCGCTTTCCTGCGTTGGTATACTCTGTATCATCGATGATGGAACTGATGACAGCGCTTAGCTCTTCCCCCATGAAAATGGAGACCACGGCGGGCGGAGCCTCCTGGGCGCCCAGGCGGTGGTCGTTGCCGGGGGTTGCGACGGTGGCGCGGAGCATATCCTGGTATTCATCGACACCCTTGATGAAGGCAGTCAAAAAGAGCAGGAACTGGGCGTTTTCACGGGGCGTACTTCCGGGTTTAAAGAGATTTTCGCCGGTGTCCGTGCTCAGGGACCAGTTGTCGTGCTTGCCGGAACCGTTGACACCGGCAAAAGGCTTCTCGTGCAGCAGGCAGACCAGACCGTGGCGGTCGGCGACCTTTTTCATGATCTCCATGCTGATCTGGTTTTGATCACAGGCCATGTTGGCATCCGTGTAGATGGGTGCCATCTCATGCTGGGCAGGAGCGACTTCATTGTGCTTGGTCTTGGACAGGACACCGAGTTTCCAGAGTTCGTTGTCCAGATCCTGCATATAGGCCTGGACACGGGGGCGGATCGCACCGTAGTAATGATCCTCAAGCTCCTGACCGCGGGGCGGCTTGGCGCCGATCAGGGTGCGGCCGGTCATGATCAGGTCCTCACGGAGTTTGTACTGATTCTTATCTATAAGGAAGTATTCCTGCTCCGCGCCGACCTGGGCGACGACGCGTTTTGCTTCCGTATTGCCGAACAGACGAAGGATCCGGACCGCCTCTTTACTGACTGCATCCATGGAGCGCAGCAGTGGTGTCTTTTTGTCCAGTGCGTGCCCTGAATAGGAGCAGAAGATGGTGGGGATGCAAAGAGATTTTTCTTTAATAAAAGCAAAAGAGGTGGCATCCCAGGCAGTGTAGCCGCGGGCCTCAAAGGTGGCGCGAAGACCGCCGGAAGGGAAGGAGGAGGCGTCGGATTCCCCGCGGACCAGCTCCTTGCCGGAAAACTCCATCATGACTTTGCCGCCGCCGATGGGCTGGATAAAGCTGTCATGCTTTTCCGCAGTGACGCCCGTCATAGGCTGGAACCAGTGTGTATAGTGCGTTGCGCCTTTTTCGACGGCCCACTGCTTCATCGCCTCCGCAATCTCGTTTGCTGTGGAGAGATCCAGAGGAGTACTGTCGGAGACGGACTGCTTCCATGCCTTGTAACATGCAGGGGAGAGCCTCTCTTTCATGGTATCTTCATCGAAGACCATGCTTCCGAACAGTTCCGGAAGACGTTTGGATTCTTTACTCATCAGTCAAAACCTCCTGGTGACTTATATAGGCCTGCTGCAAACACGAAAATGATGGCAGCAGTGATATTCTGATCAACGGATAGTCGCATTATACAGAAAAGAGTTGTTCAGCGCAAGTTGTCTGTCCGCGCCCCACAGAAATAGTGATGCACAAAAGGCGCACTGTTTTCAGCAGGGATTGTGCTGTAACACGTGACCTCCGGGTTGTGATGTAAGTCCCCATAAAGTGTTTGCTTCCGGAGAGACACAGTGATAAAATATAAACAGGTTTACCACTATAATATATCATTTATAAGGAGATTATTATGACTAAATTAGTGCTGGTAAGGCATGGTGAGAGTGAGTGGAATAAGCTGAATCTGTTCACAGGCTGGACAGATGTCGATCTTAGCGAAAAAGGACATGAGGAAGCAGCCCAGGGCGGCAAGATCCTCAAAGAAGAAGGCTATGATTTTGACGTTGCCTATACATCCCGTCTTAAAAGAGCAATCCATACTCTGAACCATGTCCTGGATGAAATGGATCGCAACTGGATCCCGGTCCACAAATGCTGGCAGCTCAATGAGCGTCACTATGGTGCGCTGCAGGGCCTCAATAAGTCTGAGACAGCCGAGAAATACGGAGAAGAGCAGGTTAAGATCTGGAGACGTTCCTTTGATGTTACTCCGCCGGCACTGGAGCCCACAGATGAGAGAGCACCTCAGAACCAGGAAATGTACCGCGACCTTGATCCCGCTGTCCTGCCTCTGACAGAGAGCCTTGAGATCACCATCGCACGCGCAGTTCCTTTCTTCAACGAAGTGATCAAGCCCGAGATGCAGGCCGGCAAGCGCGTCATCATCGCTGCTCACGGCAATTCCCTGCGTGCACTGGTTAAATATTTTGATGATCTGACACCCGAAGAGATCCTCGGCGTCAACATCCCTACCGGTGTTCCGCTTGTCTATGAGTTCGATGAGAACTTCAAGGCAGTCAAGCACTACTATCTTGGCGACCAGGAAGCTCTGAAAGCTAAAATGGAAGCTGTTGCCAACCAGGGCAAGAAGAAATAATCCAAAAGGCACTTCAGCAGCCTGAATTCTTATAAAGATATCATGCCTTCCGGAGCGGGCCCTTGCGCCTGTATCCGGAAGGCTTTTTTTGCCCGTATCCTTCCGGCTGCGGACAAAGGCCGGCGGGCACCGGTTTTTTCGGAACAGGATGCATGGGGCAGATATTGACCTTTATTGTACGTTTTTGCGTACATATAGTGATTTGAGGTGGTTTTTTGCGGAATTTTACGTTTTTTATGTGAAAAGATGGCCTCAGGTATATTCAAAAATGAAAAAATGAATTATTATAGTTTTATATGCGTGGGAGTCTGTGCATACAAGATATAGTTCCCGCGGCGCCAAAACAACCGACTTTTAGCTGATCATGAAGAAACTGAACCGAAAAGACAGCTCGGGGAAAGATTCTCCGGGTATTGGTGAAAAACTGAATAGATTTCTGCGCCGAAATGCGGATGGTTTCGGGACAGGTTCTTCCGGCGGGACCGGGAGGACGCCGCTCTCCGGCTTGTCCGGATCCTCGACAGAGGACAGAGCGCGGCCCGGATCTTCGATCAGGGACAAAGTGCTGAACGGATCCCCGATCAGGGACAAAGTGCTGAACGGATCCCCGATCAGGGACAAAGTACTGAACGGATCCCCGATCAGGGACAAAGTGCTGAAGGGATCCTCAATCAGGGATAAGATCCTGAAGAGAGAGAGCCCTGACAAGAGCAGTGAACCTAAGAACAGTTCCGGTAAGGGTACGGATTTATCCATCAAGGAACGCCGCGAGAGAAGAGTGAGCTGGATGTTCCTGATGCCCAGTCTCATCGGTGTGGGTGTGTTCTTTGTTGTGCCGTTCATGGTTGTCATCTACTATTCGATGATCGACAATCCCATCCGGCATAATTTTGTGGGACTGGCCAACTACGGAAGAGTCCTCAAAAACCAGGCTTTTCGTGTGGCAGTCCTGAATACACTGAAGTTTTCGATCGTAGCGGTGCCGCTGGCCGTAGCCCTGTCGCTGCTGCTGGCTGTGGTCATGGAGCAGAGACTTCCCTGGAAGAGCCGTTTCCGGACATTTTTCCTCAGCCCCATGATGGTTCCCACCGCTTCGGTCATTATGATCTGGCAGATCCTGTTCCATTACAACGGACTTGTCAATGTATTTTTAAGACACTTTTCGGTGGATAAAATCGACTGGCTCAAATCTTCCTACGCACAGGTACCGATCATCATCCTGTTTTTGTGGAAGAACCTGGGATACAATATGATCCTGTTCATGTCGGGACTTGCCAATATCCCCAAGGATCAGATTGAGGTTGCCCGCCTGGAGAGCGCGACGGAGCTGCAGATTTTCTGGTATATCAAGATCAGATATCTCTCTTCAACGATCATGTTCGTCACGATCATGTCTTTGATCAACTCCTTCAAGGTTTTCCGCGAGATATACCTTATGGCGGGAGATTACCCCTATGATGCGCTGTATATGCTGCAGCATTTCATGAATAATACTTTTAAATCACTGGATTACCAGAAACTCAGTGCCGCTGCCGTGCTCATGGCAATTTTCATGGTCATTGTAATCGGTTCCCTTTTCCTGACAGAGGACCGGTTCGGCAGGGATCTTGAGTGAGAGGGGAGAAAACATTGCCCGGACACAAGAAAAAGCGTTCCAGAAAGAAACGCGGTGCCGGCTGGGTAAAAGACCGGTTGAAATACGATACGGACCCGTCGGACCTGTATCCGCTGAAAAGAAAAGAAGATATGTTTCCTGACAGCTCGACGGATTCCGAAGACGATACAGATCCGGAACCCTTTGAAGACCAGACATACAGGCCGGGGCAGGCAGAGAATCTGAAGGCGGCATATCCCTCAGACGATACAGCTTCCGCACCAGAGAAAGGATCTGTTCACAAGAGACAGGGGTCTGAAGAAAAGTCTTTTGCCGGTGAGGCGGATTCTGACGACGGCTTTGAAAATGCTGACAGTTTGAAAAATGCCGATGATTCAGATCATACGGATAACAGAGAGCCCGTTTACAGCCCGGATTTCATTAATTATAAAGAGATCGATGACGATGCGGAGCACGGGGATGAAGCGGAATTCACGGACGATGCAGACAGGTCTTTAAGGGAATCGGCAGATTCGGACGAAGCCGAAGAATCGGATGATGATGACCGGCAGGAAGACACAAAGAAAGTAAAGCCGGATCTCTCCACCCGTTTTCGCAGGTTCTGGACCAGAGAAAGGATCGATGATGCACGCATGGTTGTGCGGACAGCAGTCGCAGGTTCTTTTGCAGTCCTGTTCCTGATGCCGATCGTCCTTACCATCACCAATTCTCTGATGACAAAATCCGAGATCAATGCCAACTATGGTGTGATCTTTGCGAAAAAGAACGGTGTACGTGTATTTATCAGCAACACGGTGAATCTGAAATTCATACCGGATATTGTTTCATTTGAACAATATTTCAAGGTGCTGATTCTGAGTCCGGAATATCTGCTGAAGTTCTGGAACTCCTTCCTTTATGTAGTGCCGATCGTGGTTTTTCAGCTGGCGGTCGCTTCGCTGGCCTCCTATGGCTTTGCAAGATACAGGGGTAAGGTGAGGGAAGTTATCTTTTTTTCCTACATCATCCTCATGCTCATGCCGTACCAGGTCACGCTGGTACCCAATTATCTGGTTTCAAACTGGCTAAACATTATAGACACAAGGTGGGCGATCTGGCTCCCGGGCTTTTTCTCACCGTTCGCGGTCTATATGCTGACAAAATATATGCGAAGGATTCCAAAGTCTATCTATGAGGCGGCGGAGATCGACGGCGCGGGCGAATGGCAGATTTTCACGAGGATCTGTCTTCCCAACTGCAGAGGAGGCCTTGCCTCGATCGCCATATTGCTTTTCATCGATTACTGGAACATGGTTGAGCAGCCGCTGATCCTTTTGTCCAATGATCAGCTGCACCCCCTGTCCGTATTTCTTTCGAAAATCAATTCAGGGGAGATCTCACTGGCCTTCGCGGTAGCAGTAATCTATATGGTCCTGCCCATGATGGTCTTCTTATACGGAGAAGAGTACCTGGTCGAAGGCATTGTGTACCAGGGCGGTATAAAAGAGTGAACAGGAGGTCATGGAACTAAGGTATGAATATCGAAGATAAAGAACTGGAGCAGTTCCGAAAATCACAGAGACGCAAAGATATTATCAAGAATATCACCATCGTATTCCTGCTGATTCTTTTGGCATTGACCTTCTTTTCCAGAACGATCATGAACTATACGCTTCCTCAGGTCGCTACGCATGTAGTTGCCCAGGGAGAGGTCTCTCCCAGAGTCAGGGGACAGGGAACAGCGGAAGTCGATGATCCCTACAATGTCATGATGACACAGGCAAGGACCATCAAGAGCGTTGCTGTCCGTGTGGACCAGAAGGTCAAGCGCGGAGATGTTCTGTATTATCTGGAAGACAATGAATCCGATGATCTGCGCACCGCGAGACAGGAGCTGCAGAATCTTCAGTCGGACTTCACCAAAAAGCTCTTTGACGGTACACTCAGCGATTACGATATCACCAGACTCCGCACGGGCAATTACCGGTCGGATGATCAGATGCAGGCTGAGCTTGCTTCGGCCAACCGGCGTCTGGAAAGCGCCACGTCGAACGCGGCAGCCGCAAAGGCCAATCTGGATAAACTGACGGCGCAGTATTCCGGGGAATCAGGCGGCGGTACTACTTCCAATTCCAACACAAAGAACACGGAAGAAGAGGATGACGAGGGCTTTGTCTCTTCCGGAAGCTCCGGCAAGAGCAGCGCAGAGAAAAAGATCGAGAAGGCCACGACCCGCAATATTGATGCCGAGGCGGAACTTGAGGCGGCAAAGACCGCACAGGAAAAAGTTGTCAACAGCATCAGTTCCGAGTTGGAGCTGAAGAGCCTGACTGAGCAGATCAAGACCGCACAGGCAAAATATGACAAGCTTGAAGAGGAGAATATCGGCGCGACCGTCACGTCTCCTGTAGACGGAATAGTGACAACCCTGACCTATGCTGCAGGAGAGATCGCTTCGGCAGATTCATCCGCGGCGATCATCAGGGTCGACGGCAAAAAGCTGACCGTCAGCTTTTCTGTCTCAAAGGATCAGGCACAGAAGCTGAAGGTGGGCGATGAGGCACAGCCTCAGAACTATTGGGAATATGACGAGAACTTCAAGGCAGTCCTCAGACAGATCACTGCGGACAGCAGCGATCCGCAGAACTCCAGACTGCTCAAATTCGAGGTTGACAGTGATGCGGTGACAGTCGGAGACAATGTGCAGCTGCAGATTGCCGAGAGTTCCAAGACCTATGACCTTGTTGTGCCCAACTCTGCGGTACGCAGCGATTCCAACGGTACATTTGTACTGGTCCTGCAGACCAAACAGAGTCCTCTCGGAAACCGCTATATTGTTACGAGAGAAAGTGTGAAAGTACTGGCCAAGGACGATACGAATTCCGCGATCAGCGGTTCGATCGGAGCCTATACCTATGTCGTTACAACGTCAACCAGAGCAATTACTTCCGGCGAACAGGTAAGACTTGCGGAAGAAGAGGAAGCCGAGCAGTAAGGAACTGTCACGAAATTAACTATGCAGATTGCGCAGAATGATTTTTCGAGATCAAGGAAAAAAACGTAGCCGTACCGAGGTACGGCGAGGCTTTTTGACGCAGAGATCGGAAAATCAGGCAAGCAAGATGTATAGATTAATTCGTGACAGGTCCTAAGGCGCTGTTAAGTACTGATCTGTACAGTATGCTTGACAGAGCAAAAGAACTGTCATTGAGTGGACGGGAAAGAGGCGCAAATGTCTGACAGCAAACTGAATAAAAAATTTCATGCTGCTGTCCGGAACGGCAAACGGGGATTCCAGACCGGCAGACGGGGAATCGGGGCCGGAAGCCGGCGCGCAGCCCGCAAGATCCGCAGCATGTGTAAAAACGGATGGCACAATATGCGGATCTGGCAGAAGGTCGGCCTCATTTTGTGTGTCGTGTTCTGGATCTCATCGGTGATCCTGGGCGCGCTTTGCGGCAGGACTACCGGAAAACTGATTGACCAGCAGGCTGCACAGAGATGGTCCGGGGAGGAAAACTATGCCCAGGTCAGCTGCTATCTGGCTGACGGAAGCGGTGCCTCCGAAGATACGGTAAAAGCCATGTATACGGGACTCATGCTCGACCTGCAGACAGACGCGATCAGTTTGTCCGAATCACAGGTGGACAATGGCGCCAGCCTCATCAATCAGTGCTATTGCGGCATGGGCAGCGCGGAAGTTTCCGCCAACAATGAATCTGTTACAGTAAATGCCATCGGTGTAGGAGGAGATTTTTTCAATTTTCATCCTCTGGAACTGCTGGACGGCTACTATTTTTCGGATGATGACCTGATGCATGACCGGGTTCTGCTCGATGATCAGACTGCATGGAGACTGTTCGGCTCTCCCAATGTTGTCGGCATGCAGGTCCAGATCGGGAGTACCCCGCATTATATAGCCGGTGTTTTCCGGCAGCCGGACGAGCGATTTTATAAGGAATCCGGCATGGGCAGCTATCTGGTGTTCATGTCTTACGATTCCCTTTGCAAATATACAGATGCATCTTCTGCGGGAAGCGAAAATGAAGGCGGAAAGGAGCAGGACAGTTCCGAGACGATCAATATGGATGCCTTCGCGCCGCTTATTCCGCAGACAGCGGCATATATGCCTTCTTCTGAAGACGCGTTGACCCGAAATGAAAAACTGCCGGGCACCAAAACCCTGGAAGCAGAACCCGGGGATGACCTGGGCGATTCGGGTGACCTGGGCGATTCGGGTGACCTGGGTGATGCGGGCGATGCGGGCGATGCCGGGGATGCCGGTGAGGAAGTCCCGGAGGAAGAGACCGAAGAGGTCAAGGAAGAAGAAAAAGAAGAACCTGCCAGTGACGATCCTGTTGGAGAAAAACTGGATAACAGTTCCGGTGTCGGTTCCGGAGGGGGCAAAGGAAGCGGAGGCGGCAAAAATGACGGAGCGGAGGAAAGAGAGTCTGTAAATACCAGCAGAGTCACCTGCTATGAGGTCGTTATGCCGGAGCCTGTTTCGGGATATGCCGTCCGTAAGGTCCGGAGCCGCCTGGAGCAGGTCCCCTTCCCCATGGAGAAGGCCACGGTTGTAGACAATACCCACCGGTATGATACTCTGCGCCTGGTCGCTATGGTGGCGCAGCCCGGTGTGCGGAGCATGCAGATCGCTCCGATCCGTTATCCCTACTGGGAGAATGTGGCGCTTGCCTGGGAGGATGTCCTGGTTCCCTATGCGATCATGTGGATGGTCCTGAGGTATTCACCGCTTGTATTTCTCCTTGTTCTGGTGCTCTGGTACGCGACCCACAAGAGCTGGACTGTCGGCGGTATTATCCGCGATATCCAGGACAGAATGTACGACAGAGAATCCGAGAAGATTTACGGCAAAAAATCCGGAAATGCCCTGCCCCTCAGCGGTGCAGCGGCTATTGCGGCGGAATCGGTGCCGGAGGATGCCGATGATCTGCCGGGTCAGGATGCTGCTGACAATGATTCCGACAGTCTGACAGAAGGAAGGGAAGAAGAGCAGAAAGAGGATTCCCGGGACCTGACAGAAGGAGCGGATGAAGGGCAGAAGGAAGATCCCGAAGAGAATCCGGATGATGAACAGGAAGAGGATCCCGAAAGTGCTCCGAAAGACGAGCCGGAAGAGGATCCCGATAGTGCTCCGAAAGACGAGCCGGAAGAGGTTTCTGAAATGATTTCGGAAGAAAAGGAAGATGCATACGATTCTGACGGGTCTTTTTCTGAGGCAGATCCTGCCCTGGAAAATCCGGATGTTCCGGAAGAAGAAAAAGGTTCATGAACAGGAGGTTTTGACCACAATATGGCAATAATGAGTAAGAGATTCAAACGTTTTGCTGCAGCAGCTCTGTGTCTGATTATGGCGCTGTCTGTTACGGCCTGCGGAGGCGGATCCGGAAAAGAAGGCGAAAGCAAGCCCTCATCCGCATCTTCCTCTATGCCGGAAATCACAAGTAAAGACGGTGTGGCAACATCGGAAAAGATCTCTCTGGGAGAGGATTTTTCAACCGACGGCCTGCAGATCCTGGGCTATGAGAACGGTGTCTTCTACGGCTTTAACTTCAGCTATGTGGGAGACGGACTTGATTCCTATGAGCTGGTTCACTTCAACGAAGACGGTTCCGGCCTGGAGAGAGTGAAATACAATCTGGAAGATACGGACAGCACAGATATTTCCGCAACAGCCTATAAGGACGGCTATTTTTATCTGGCACTATGCACCACACAGAACTCTGAGGCCCTGGACTATGCCCTCGAGAACGATCTGGAAGCCGGGGACGAGATTCCGGAAGGGCTCAGTGAGGACGCTGCCAGTTCCTACCAGATCTGCTGTGTCGCCGCAGACGGCAAACAGAAATGGATCAAGGATGTAAAAGAGCCCAAAGACAACATGTATTTTTACATTGATTCCATCGTCCCTACGGATGAAGGAATTCTGGTTGCCTCTTCCGAAGGCGTTGACCTGTATTCTGCCGAGGACGGTTCTTTTGTGGAAAGCAAATGCGCGGTTCCGCAGGAGCAGGTGACAGGTATTATCCGTGTCCTGCATGACGGCACGGTCATTATGGTGGACGATACCGGAGCTTCCACAAAGATCCTCAGTTTTAATGCTTCCAACGGCAAGTTCACCGACAGCATCACCATGCCGGTCGCCATGTCCGGAGCCAGTGTTTTTGCAGGAAAGCAGTATGATGTATACCTGGCATCCGAGGATGGCATTTTCGGCGCAAAACTCGGATCCGATACGCTGACTCCTGTTGTCAATTTTGTCAATTCCGATCTGGCTCTCGAGGGTGTCTCCAGTATTCTGGAACTTGACGACGGAAGAATAGCCATCCAGGCGTATGGCGCGGAAGTGGTTCTTGACACCTATATTCTGCAGCCCATCAAGCCGGAGGATGTAAAAGACAAAAAAGAGCTCACGCTTGCCGGCTATTATGTCTCCTATGATGTCCGCAATCAGGTCATTGCCTTTAACAAGGAGAGCACCGACTACAGGATCAATATCCAGGATTACAGCCAGTATGACCTGGCGGAAGACGATTATGACAGCTCGACCGGTATGTCCAAAATGAACACGGATCTTGTTTCCGGCAATATCCCGGATATTCTGGTCATGAACGAATATATGCCCGTCAGCAATTATATTTCCAAAGGTATGCTGGAGGATCTGACGGACCGCTATGAGAAGGACGCGGAGATCGACAAGTCTGATTTTATGCAGAATGTCATAGATGCATTTAAGACCGATGGCAGGATGTATATGATCGTTCCCGGATTCACGGTTACCGGTGTTGCCGGCAAGGCCAAATATATCGGTGACGGAAGTGATCTCACTATCAAAAAAGCGGTAGACATAGCGTCTAAGATGGGACTTAATGAGACAGGCGTATTCGGAATGATGGACTGCGAGTCTGTTCTGTCCTATGCGATCGAGTTCTCCGGAGACCAGTTTATCGACATGGATTCCCATACCTGTGACTTCAACAATGACCGATTCCGCGAACTTCTGGAATTTGCCAAGAAGTTCCCCCAGCAGATCGAGGAGGATGAGTCGGTTGATTACAGCACCCAGTATCTGGCAGACAAGGCGCTCCTGGGTATCCAGTTTATCAACACACCTTTCGATTATTACTATATGACCCGCCAGCTTTACGGTGATATCGATATGACTGTCACCGGCTTCCCGTCCGAGAACAACAAGGGCCCGGCAGTCGCGCCGAGTGCCGAGATCGGCATCAGCAGCAGTACATCTGATCCGGACGGATGCTGGCAGTTTGTCCGCCGTTTCCTCATGGAGGAGTATCAGAGCAGCCTCGACAGCTGCCTGCCGATCAGTAAAAAGGCGATCAAGGCCCAGGGCCAGGCGGTCATTGACAGTTTCGAAGAGCAGAATGCAGAACTCGAAGAGGAACTTAATGCCCAGGGCATGGAGGTCTATAACGAAACCGGATCCGAGGACGCTGCAGAGGCGCCTACGGGAGATGAGATCACCGAGGTTACCGATGATGTCGACAGCTCAGAGACAGAATCCGAGGATATGACCGGCAAGCCTATTCCCGAAAAGGACTTTGACGGTACGCATGAAGAATATGAGAAGTACGTCAAAGAATTCAAAGAGGATATGAAAAAGGCCGAGAGCGACACAACGGCAGAGGAAGTGATCGTCGCACCCGAAGAAATCGATGCAGGAGATACGGCACAGGCCTACGGCCTTGACAGCCTTCCCGAATTCGGACAGGCAGACCTTGATAAGATGCAGAAGATCCTCGACAATCTGAGTTTCTCTGTCAACAGCGAGAACGATGTTCTTAATATTATCCTGGAGGAGGCGGGAGCTTATTTCGCCGGTCAGAAATCGACAGAAGAGGTTTCGGATATCATTCAGAGCCGGATCCAGGTCTACCTCAAGGAAAATGAATAAAAAAAACAGCGATCTGACACACAAAAAGGTGTGTTGAACGCAGCACGGATACGGTGCGGAAGACGCAGCAGCCCGCATCCGGCGCGCAGGACTCGAGAGCGGGTCTTGAATGTGCCTCCGGCAGACTGTCTTAAGCCATGTCTGCCGGAGGTTTAGCGCCCTTATGGATTGAAAGGTATTTATATGCAAAAAGAAATCACCCAGGATAGAATCAGAAATTTCTGCATTGTCGCACATATTGACCACGGTAAATCCACACTGGCAGACCGGATGATCGAAAAGACCGGCCTTCTGACCAGCCGGGAAATGCAGGACCAGGTCCTCGACAACATGGAACTTGAGCGCGAGCGCGGTATTACGATCAAATCCCAGGCGGTACGTCTTGTCTATAACGCAAAAGACGGGCAGGAGTATATCTTCAATCTCATCGATACGCCCGGACATGTGGACTTCAATTATGAAGTCAGCCGTTCTCTGGCAGCCTGTGACGGTGCGATCCTGGTGGTGGACGCGACACAGGGTATCCAGGCGCAGACGCTGGCCAATGTATATCTGGCCCTGGAGCACAACCTGGATGTCTTCCCGGTCATCAACAAGATCGATCTGCCCTCGGCACAGCCTGAAGTCGTGCGGGAGGAGATTGAAGATGTCATAGGTCTTGACGCTTCGGACGCACCCCTGATCTCCGCCAAACAGGGCCTGGGTGTCGAGGACGTTCTGGAAGCGGTCATCACCAATATTCCGGCACCGGACGGTGACCCGGAAGCACCGCTCAAGGCCCTGATCTTTGACTCCCTCTATGATTCCTACAGGGGCGTCATTGTCTTCTGCCGTCTGCGGGACGGCAGGATCCGCCGCGGCATGAAAGTCAAAATGATGGCATCGGGCGCTTCGGCCGAAGTCGTTGAGGTCGGCTATTTCGGCCCCGGACAGTTTATCCCCTGTGACGAGCTTTCCGCCGGCATGGTGGGATATTTCACGGCATCGATCAAAAACATCCGCGATGCCCGCGTCGGCGACACTGTAACGGAGAGCGCAAGGCCCTGCGACGAGGCACTGCCCGGCTATAAGGGTGCTCAGCCCATGGTTTACTGCGGCCTGTATCCTTCCGAGACACCCCGCTATCCTGATCTGCGTGACGCGCTCGAAAAGCTCCAGCTCAACGATGCCTCTCTCTTTTTCGAGCCGGAGACATCCCTGGCATTGGGCTTTGGTTTCCGCTGCGGTTTCCTGGGCCTTCTCCACATGGAGGTCATTCTGGAGCGTCTGGAAAGGGAATATGACCTTGACCTGATCTCCACCGCGCCCGGTGTAGTCTACAAAGTCTACAAGACAGACGGAACGATGATCGAGCTGACTAATCCCTCCAATCTGCCTGAGCCTTCCGCCATCCTGAAGATGGAGGAGCCCATCGTGAATGCCGAGATCATGGTCACCACGGAGTTTATCGGCCCCATTATGCAGCTCTGCCAGGAGCGCAGGGGACGCTATATCGGCACAGACTATATCGAGACGACCCGTGCGGTCCTCAAGTATGAACTGCCGCTCAATGAGATCATTTATGATTTCTTTGACGCACTCAAATCCAGGTCCAGAGGTTATGCATCCTTTGACTACGAGCTCAAGGGCTATGAGGAGTCAAAGCTTGTCAAGATGGATATCCTGGTCAACAAGGAGCCCGTGGACGCTCTTTCCTTTATCGTCCATGCGGACGGCGCCTATGACCGCGGCCGCAAGATGTGCGAAAAACTCAAGGACGAGATCCCGCGCCAGCTCTTTGATGTTCCGATCCAGGCTGCTGTCGGCGGCCGCGTCATCGCCCGTGAAACGGTCCGCCAGATGCGCAAGGATGTCCTTGCCAAGTGCTATGGCGGTGATATTTCCCGAAAGAAAAAGCTCCTCGAGAAGCAGAAGGAAGGCAAAAAGCGCATGCAGACCGTCGGCAGCGTAGAAATACCCAAGGAAGCCTTCATGAATGTCCTCAAACTGGATACGCAGTAGGACCCTGACCCGCACCCGCGTATAGAAGCGGCTGCGTCTGCAGGATCTGCGGAGATGGTCTGAACCCGCAGACCGGGCAGACAGAGACGGCCGGCGCATATATGATCTGATTTGGAGATCCTCATGACTGATAGCAAAAAGACGGAAAAATACGTGCCTGAAAAAGAATGCCGGAGGGATTTTCCCTCCGGCATTGGTGCAGTTTCCCTTTATATCCATATCCCTTTTTGCCTGAAAAAGTGCCGCTACTGCGATTTCCTCTCGGGGCCGCAGACACAGCAGCAGAGAGAGCGGTATGTGCAGGCTCTGGTCCGGGAAATCAGAGGCCAGAAGGACTGCCCGCCCGGAACGCCGGTCGATACCGTCTTTTTCGGGGGCGGAACGCCCTCTGTTCTGACGATGGATCAGATCGGGCGGATCCTGGACGCTGCGCGGGAAAACTTTTCATTTCTGCCGGACGCCGAGATCAGCCTGGAAATGAATCCCGGAACTGCGGATCCCGGGAAGCTGCTTGCCTTCAGGCAGGCCGGTATCAATCGACTCTCCATCGGCGTGCAGTCAATGCATGACGAGGAATTGAGACTTCTGGGCAGGATCCACAGCGCGGAACAGGCGCGGGAAGCCTTTGTTATGGCGCGGGATGCAGGCTTTGACAATATCAGCATAGACCTCATGAGCGCCCTGCCCGGGCAGACCTTTGACTCCTGGGCGGATTCACTGCGGCAGGCGGTGGAGTGGAAGCCTGAGCACATTTCCGCCTACAGCCTGATCATTGAGCCCGGGACACCGTTTTTCGATCTCTTTGAAAAAGGAAAACTTCCTGCACTGCCGGATGAGGAGACCGACCGGGAAATGTATCACTACACCCGGCGTTTTCTCGCGCAGCATGGCTATGCCCGCTATGAGATCTCCAACTATGCCCTGCCAGGCCGTGCCTGCCGCCACAACTGCGGCTACTGGACCGGACATCCCTACCTGGGACTGGGCATAGGCGCTGCCTCCTATGTAAACGGCACCCGTTTTTCCAACACGGCGGATCTGGAAGACTATATACAGAAGATGGCTGTGTACGGCCCGGCAGGCCAGCCATCCATGGAGGGAATCCGCAGGGAGATCCATGTTCTCACCCGGCAAGAGAAAATGGAGGAATTTATGTTTCTGGGGCTGCGGATGACAGAGGGGGTCAGCGGCGCAGACTTTACCGCACGTTTTAAAAAGACCCTCGACGAAGTCTACGGAGATGTGATCCGGGGACATATCGCCAAAGGCCTGATTGAACGAAGTGAAGACGGACTCAGGCTGACAGAGCGGGGGACCGATCTGAGCAATTATGTGATGTCCGACTATTTGATGTGATGTTGCAGGACATTCCCGCACCGGGAACGATGTGAACATGATCCTCCGGACAGGAACGATCCTCAGATCTCAGATCTTTCCCTGCCGGATATCCCTGATCAGCAGAAGGACCAGGAAGGCGGCCACAATGAGGGAGCCTGTTTCCGCGGTGGGCGTCGCCCAGACAATGCCGTACATGCCAAACATAGACTTGAAAAGGAACATGAGAGGGATATCCATGCAGCCCTTGCGCAGAATAGAAAGGAAGAAAGAACTTAACCTTCTGCCGGTGGCCTGGAAGAGCGTATTGGTCAGGTAACTGATGGAGGCCAGGGGTGTGGCAAGGGCGATCACGCGGAGGAAGGAACTGCCGAAACTGACCGAGGCCTCTTCCGCGATGAAGAAGGAGACCAGAACGGGCGCAAAGGTGCGGAAGGCCAGGGTGCATGCCAGGTTGAAGACCAGACCCACGACACCGGTAAAGGCGATGGATTTTTTCAGGCGGTTGAAATTGCGGGCGCCGAAATTGTAGCCCAGAAGGGGCAGAACACCCTGCGTCAGGCCCATGGTGGTATTGAAGGCCAGCATGTTGATCTTTTTGGCGACACCCATACCGGCGACAGCAGAGCTTCCGTACTCGCTGACAAGGGCATTGGCGGCGATGTTGGAAAGCATGGCCATAGAGGTGGCGAGCGCCGCGGGGATGCCTATGGATACGACGTTTGCGGGGATCTGTTCTCCGACTGTGAAGTCGGATACCGACAGGGACAGGACCGGGTGGTCTCTGTGCCTGTACAGATAGACCAGGAAATAGAAGAGAGCTGCCGTATTGGACAGGCAGGTGGCGATTGCCGCGCCGGTGACCTCATTTCCGGGAGGCAGGATGACGAACATGAAGAGAGGATCCAGTATGATATTGAGGACGCCGCCCATGGACATGCCGAAACCCGCCTCTTTTGCCGCGCCGACGGAGCGGACCAGATGACCGCAGAGGACATTTCCGACAGTGGGGATCGCACCGATGATCATGGTCCAGAACATGTAGTCATATATATACTGGTAAGAAGCGTCGTCTCCGCCGATGACCGGAATGAGACGGCTGCGGAAGAGGGCGATCAGCAGACCGAA
>Ga0256405_10005239_pt1 | contig 22821 bp, 21 predicted proteins | sample RumenRJG_02DNA_FD_189096 | JGI IMG/M metagenome (GOLD analysis project Ga0256405, IMG submission 189096) | Bovine rumen microbial communities from Lethbridge, Alberta, Canada - RJG_02 | ecosystem: Host-associated > Mammals > Digestive system > Stomach > Rumen | place: Canada: Alberta... | reverse complement strand
ATTTCAGTTGCTTTTTACAATCTTCTCCAGATGAAAAATATCATTTACCGGGCGCTCATAATAATCTGACAGGCGGAGAGCGGTAGCCAGGGTTGGGGTGCGGACTCCGTTCTCATATCTGATGATCGAACGGCGGTCTACCTTTATTGCGTCAGCCACGTCCTGTTGGGAGACACCCTTTTCCCTGCGGCATTCACGCAGCTGATTTTCTACTTCAACACTCATATTTACAGCACTTCCTCCCAGATCACTGCTTGGCAATGACTCTTCCGAAGATACGGAATACATCATTTTCTACATCAATCTTCTTTGGCGCATACTCAGGCCTTGAATCATTCAGAGAAATGAGATATGTGCCGGACTGATCGCTCTTATACTTCTTGATATATGCGTCTCCATTCCAGTCGAAGATGCCAATCTGTCCATTCTCAAGGGTATTCTGCTGTCTGACATAGACCAGATCATGGTCATGGAAATCAGGCTCCATACTGTCTCCATGTACTGTGACGGCAAAATCGAATTTATCAGCAATGCTCTTATCTACTTCAATCCATGTATACTCATCTGAATCGAGGAAGTCTCCGGTACCGGCTGATACACGAGCATAGAAGGCTTTTTTTCTGACCTTTTCTGCTTCGGTAGAGAAGTCTGCAATATTCCCATCATTCGTTTCCTTCAGGTAGCTGACAGGATGCGCCAGCTGGACGATGTAGTCCTGAACCTTTGCCTTACCTTCTTCATTCAGCACTGACAGAGGATTTGCAGGATTGTCCCCGAAGTACGCTTCCATAAAGTCTGGGATCTGAAGAATCCGGCATACATATAGAAACGTGGTGACGGACGGCTCCGCAGTACCTGATTCCCATGCAGAGACAGCCTTATTCGTGATGTTGATGCCGGCTGTCCTGCTCAGCTCCGCAGCAAGCTCAGCCTGTCTTAGACCGGATTTCTTTCGATAGAACTTTATGAGATTACCTACTTCTTTCATTGCGTGTACCTCTTTCGTGTCGTTTTATTATTCACAGTATATCACGCCGATATCCTAAAATCAACAATAAATCCAATTAAAATAGAAAATGTGACACATGTGGCACTTTTATTCTTTTTATAAAAGATATATACTCTGACTAGAATGAATGTCAATGATTCGGAGGTGAGCATAGTGGATCAGCGGATAATACTGCATGTGGACTGCAACTGTTTCTACGCTTCGGTCGAGATGCTGCATCATCCGGAGCTTGCAGGCAGACCGCTGGCGGTCGGTGGTGATCCGGAGGCCAGACATGGTATAGTGATGACTGCGAACTATGCAGCCAAGAGACAAGGAGTAAAGACCGGTCAGGCATTGTGGCAGGCAAAGCAGTCATGCCCTGACGTGGTATTCGTGCCGCCACGGATGGATCTGTATATCAGATTTTCCCAGATGGCAAGGAAGATATATCACGAGTATTCAGACAAGGTCGAGAGCTTCGGGCTTGACGAGTGTTGGATAGATATCACTGATACCTGTGGGATAATTGGAGACCACACAAGGACAATAAGGAATGGATTCATAGCAGCTCAGGAGATCAGCAGCAGGATAAAGAAAGAACTGGGTATCACAGTCTCGATAGGAGTCTCATGGAACAAGATCTATGCAAAGCTGGGATCGGATTACAAGAAGCCGGATGCTATTACAGTATTTGATCATGATAATTATAAAAAGATGATCTGGTCTCTGCCTGTGTCAGACCTTCTGTACGTCGGTCGCAGGACAGAAAAGAAGCTGTATAACTACGGCATCAGGACTATCGGAGAACTGGCTGAGTGTGATCCGGCACTGCTTCATTCATGGTTCGGGAAGATGGGACTGGTGCTGTCAATGTTTGCAAGAGGAGAAGACCAGACACCTGTATCTGAAGTCGGACTTGAGTCACCGATCAAGAGCATCGGGAACAGTACGACCACACCGAGAGACCTTGAGAATAATGAGGATGTGAAGCTGGTTCTCTATCTTTTATCAGAGAGTGTAGCGACAAGACTTCGCGAGAATCATTTTGAAGGCTGGGTGGTAGAAGTCTATGTGAGGGACTGCGACCTCATATACTGGCATCAGCAGAGGAAGCTCTTTGCCCCGACCAATATTTCTGAGGAGATAGAGAATGCTGCAATGGATATTTTCACAGGGCTGTACCCGTGGCACAGGCCGATCAGGAGTCTTGGCATAAGGGTCGGGACTCTCCAGCAGGAAGGACAGCCAAGGCAGATGAGCCTTTTCATAGACGAGGAGAAAAGAATGAGACTGCTCCGTGCCGACAGGATGGTGGACTGGATCAGGGAAAGGTTCGGCTTTCAGGCGATACAGCGGGGTGTGATGCATGAGGACAGATACCTGTCTTCCCTCGATGCGACAGCCGATGACCACATGGTGCATCCGCATTCGTATTTTGAGAAGGGCAACAGGACAGGAGTAGAGAAACTGGCATAAGGAGATTTTTATAATGGGTGTATATGATTATCATCACGATTCGGGAAAGTCGGACAGGCCACAGCCGACACTGTATGAGAAGCGACCTGAGCTCACGCCTGAGAACCCGAACAAGGTCTATGTGGAAGTCTGGGCTGATTTCAAAGACGGTGTGATGAAACCGATGATGATCATCTGGACAGACGGCAGGAAGTATCCTATAGACCGGGTGGAGCGGTGCGACAGGGCATCAAGTCTCAAGGCCGGCGGTGTCGGGATGAGATACGTCTGCAGGATCATGGGACAGAGGACAGAACTTTTCTATGAAGAGAATGGAATGTGGTTTGTGTGCAGGAAAGCAGAAAGAAGAGCGTGATGTAGAAAAGCTTTCCTAAGTTATTATACGAGATAAAAGACAGAGCAGCAGTTTACTGAAGCCAGGATATTGTGTGAGGAACTATATTCTGATATTATAAGAAATATCATGACATCGGGCCTTTCATGACATCACTGAAAGCCGGAATATTAAAAAAGGAGTATAGATAAAAGAATGAAGAAGCTGTTTTTTAACAAAGACAGGCTCGGTGCCTTCATGGACGCGATCCTGGCTATTATCATGACGATCCTGGTTCTTGAGCTGGCAAAGCCGAAGGAACCTACGATAGCAGCATTCTTAAGTCTGTGGCATGCGTTTGCTGCTTATGCTATCAGCTTTTTCTGGCTCGGCAGTATGTGGACGGCACTCCATATTGCCTGGGACAGGATAGAAAAGGTGTCGCAGAAGACAGTCTGGATCAGCATTACACTGCTTTTCTGGGCTTCATTCATTCCGTATATCACCAGCCTCCTCGTCGACTGGAGTCAGAAACGGACGATCCAGGGCGCATACGGACTCGTCGTTATCCTCACAACTGCACATCTGTACTGGCTATATACGAGCCTGAATAAGGACAACGCCGGCAGCGGAGCCTGCAGATACATTGCCAGCGCCGAAAAAAATCTGAAGACTGACCTGTTGATAAAGGCTGCAGGCTTTATTGCCGGTATGGTATTCTATCCGCCGCTCGTTGAGATCGGTGTTCTTGCGGCTGCAGTTTTTATGATCAGCGGCAGGATATCACTGCGAAAAGAAAATTCCGGAGAAGACAGGAAAAAATGACTGCGTGTAGTGGTCTGAGCTGTTGAAGTAGTCCCTGCTGTCAAACAGATGGTGTTTTATCACATCAATCATTCAGCAATCCTCTCAGCTTCAGGCGTGATCGAATTCTAGGATGGAGCCATGCCAGCGCCGGGACTAAGTTGCTTGCTGCGTCGGTAAAAACCGGATGAAAAAACAGGAGATAATTTCTGGCGGAATGCTTTTTGTTCTTTGTATTGTATGTTATGGTCTGTTCCGAAAAATACAATAAAATATCCCCATAAAGATTTAGCATTCTAACTATCAAAAGAGCAGTTAGTAAAGACAATGACGTCGATTTGCTTAAGGGCAGAAGACGTCTTTTTTTGTCCTAAGGTTACTATTCACAGAAGCAATGCCGTGAATAGTAACATTCAAAAGCTGCACAACTGAACAAAGGAAAGCAATTGTATGGAAAGGAGACATCACGATGGCAGGAAGGATAGCACAGCATCCAATTCTTGGTACCCAGAATGAGGGAAAGAAGATTGTTACTTTCAGCTATGACGGCAAAGAGATGAAAGGTTATGAGGGTGAACCTATAGCAGCAGCCTTAAAGGCAAATGGCGTAATGGTTCACAGATATACAATGAAGCAGCACAAGCCGAGAGGAATTTTCTGTGCAATCGGCAGATGTACTGACTGTGTAATGGTCGTAAATGGTGAGCCAAACGTCAGAACATGCATGGAGCCGCTCGTAGAGGGCATGGATGTAAGAACCCAGTATGGTGTTAGTGATAAGCCATTTGATCAGCAGTAAGACCGGAGGAAAAGTAAGTAATGAAAATAGAAAGATTTGATTTAATAATTGTAGGCGCCGGTCCTTCAGGATTGTCAGCCGCTATTGAAGCAGCTAAGCGAGGCATGAAGGTTGTTGTATTCGATGAGAATGCCCGCCCGGGTGGACAGCTTTTCAAGCAGATACATAAATTCTTTGGTTCAAAGGAGCACAAGGCAAAAATAAGAGGCTTCCACATCGGTGAGCAGCTTCTCAAGGAGGCAGACGAAGCAGGAGTTAAGGTAGAGCTTAATTCTACAGTAATCGGCCTCTATCAGGACAGAGAAGTAGTAGTAAGAATGGGAGATGAGGTACATCACTTCAAGGGTGATGCAGTCATCATCGCTACAGGAGCAGCTGAGAACATGGTTCTCTTCGATGGCTGGAACCTTCCAGGTGTCATGGGAGCAGGAGCCGCTCAGACACTTATGAACCTCTACGGAGTAAAGCCAGGCGATAAGATCCTGATGCTTGGTTCAGGAAACGTAGGACTCGTAGTATCATTCCAGCTTATCCAGTGCGGATGCGATGTCGTAGCCTTAGTAGATGCGGCACCGAAGATCGGTGGTTACGGAGTTCACGCAGCAAAGGTTGCCCGTACCGGAGTTCCGTTCTATCTTTCACATACTATAAAGAAGGTCGAGGGAGATGACCACGTAACAGGCGTTACGATCGGACAGGTAGATGATCATTTCCAGTTCATCGAGGGAACAGATAAGCACTTCGATGTAGATACAGTCTGTGTAGCCGTTGGAATTTCACCTATGTCACAGCTGCTTAAGATGGCAGGCTGCAAGATGGAGGATAATCCGAAGCGTGGCGGACAGGTACCTATCGTCGGAGAATATGGCGAGACATCGATCCCTGGAATCTATTCAGCAGGTGATGTATCCGGTATTGAGGAAGCATCTTCAGCTATGATCGAAGGACGTATGTCAGGTGTCGTAGCAGCTGAGTATTTAGGATATATCACAACAGAAGAGAAGGAGGCGGAGCTTAAGAAGCTTCAGGCTTCACTTGATTCACTTCGCCAGGGTATGTTCGCACCAAAGAACAGAGGCAAAAACATCACAGAGACTGATGGGGGAATAGAGATTTCAAAGAACCTCCTGAAGAAGGGCTATTTAGCTGATGACGAGATAGAGAGATATCCTGGAGTCATTCACAAGGCCGGAATCCATCCTGTACTTGAGTGTACACAGAACATCCCGTGCAATCCTTGTCAGGACGCCTGCAAGAAGGGATGCATTTCAATCGGAGATAACATCACTTCACTTCCTATTTCAGTAGCAGACAGCACCTGCATCAACTGCGGCATGTGCGTAGCAAGCTGCCCGGGACAGGCTATTTTCCTTCTTGATGAAGATGCCGGAGACGGAATGGCAACGATCACACTTCCATATGAGTTCCTTCCACTTCCAAAGGTTGGAGACAAGGGATCAGCTCTTGGAAGAGACGGTTCAGTTGTATGTGAGGCAGAGGTTGCGCAGGTCAGATCTTCAAAGGCATTTGACGGCACAAATCTTCTTACTATGAAGGTACCTAAGGAATATGCTATGAAAGCCAGATTTTTCAAGGCAGTTTAAGTCAGGAGGACAAGTAATGAGTGAACTTAGCAACAGATCAAGAGATATAGGAGAGTTCGTTCCAGGGCCTGACGATGACATGATCGTCTGCCGCTGTGAGGAAGTAACAAAGGGCGAGATCAGAAAGGCTGTCCATGAGGGACTCTGGACCATCGCCGAGATCAGAAGATATCTGAGGTGCGGCATGGGCCTCTGCCAGGGACAGACCTGCGCAAAGCTGGTAAAGGGAATTGTAGCAAGAGAGTTAAAGTGCTCACCTGCACTTTTAGAGCCAGCTACTTCAAGAGCACCTATGAGACCAACAGAGATGCATGTTTATGCAGATGAGACGGAGGAAACAGATTTATGAAGACAAGTGATGTGATCATTATCGGAGCCGGAATCATAGGCAACTCATGCGCTTACTATCTGGCAAAGAAGGGCTATAAGGTAACTGTACTTGAAAAATCAGACATCATCGGAGATGGTGGTTCAAGCCGTAACGGCGGCGGTGTCCGTCAGTCAGGACGTGATCCTAGAGAGCTTCCACTGGCTATGTACGGAATCGAGCATCTCTGGCCAACACTTTCCGAGGAGCTCGGATACGATGTAGAGTACCACAAGAAGGGCAACCTTCGTCTTGGAAAAACAGAAGCGCACCTAAAGACATTAAAGAAGCTCGCAGATTCTGCGTCAGCCTGCGGACTTGACGTCAGAATGATCGACGGCGACGAGGTAAGACAGATAAATCCGTACCTCTCAGATGAGGTAATCGGAGCCAGCTGGTGCCCGACAGATGGACACGCAAACCCGCTCAAGGCTACACTTGCTTACTACATGGCAGCAAGAAAGCTTGGAGTAGAGTTTATCACCGGCGAGGACGTAAAAGAGATTAAAAAAATAAAAGGAAAAGCAAGACAGGTCATCACTCAGACAGATACTTATGAGGGAGATTATATCGTACTTGCAGCAGGTATGGCATCACGTGCTATCGCCGGAACTGTAGGAATCGATATCCCGATGGTAAGCAAGCTTATCGAGTGCCTTGTAACCGAGGCAGAGCCAAAGATGTTCGAGCAGATGCTCGGTACTGCAGAGGCAGACTTCTATGGACATCAGACCGACCACGGTTCATTTGTAATCGGTGGTTCAACAGGATTTGAGCTGTACAAGAAGGACAATGGCACCCCAATGAACTACAGTGATACAGTTCCATGTATCTGCCGTGGTATCATCAGATACATTCCGATGCTAAGGGATGCCAAGATCGTAAGAGCATGGGCCGGATGGTCAGACAATATGAAGGACGGAGTTCCTGTGATCGACGCTGTAAGTGAGGTTCCAGGTCTGATTCTTGCCTGCGGATTTACCGGACATGGTTTTGGAATCGCTCCTGGAGTCGGCACAGTAGTTTCACAGCTCGTAGCTGGTGAGAAGCCTGTCTGCGATATCTCAGGACTCAAGTATGACAGATTCTACGCAAAGGATATAAAGACAGCCTGACAGAAAGCTGACAAAAGTTCAAAAAAAAACGGCTCAGGATTATCATCAGATAGTCATGAGCCGGTATTTTTATAATCATTTCTGGTTCTCAGAGAGCTTCCTGGCGGTCTCGCTTGCGGCGAGACCGCCTTTTCCGGTTTCTCTTAAAGCCCCGTCCATCATTCTTCCAACTGACTTCATGGCATCGATTACTTCATCTGCGGGAATCCTGCTCTCAATCCCGCTGATCGACAGGTCACTCGAGGTTACAGCGTTCACGGCGCCGATCACGTTCCTCTTTATGCATGGGACCTCTACCAGGCCGCAGACAGGATCGCATACCAGACCGAGAAGTCCCTTGAGGGCAAGAGCGGATGCGTTAAAGGCCTGGTGAGGAGTGCCGCCTCTTAAGTAGGTAAGGGCTCCCGCTGCCATCGCCGAGGCTGAGCCGATCTCTGCCTGACAGCCACCCTCTGCTCCTGAAAGGCTTGCCCTGCTGGCAATTACACCGCCGATACCGCCGGCCACATAAAGAGCCTCGGTCATCCTGTCATCGGTGTATGTATCCGGATCTCTCTCCTGAAAACTGATCAGGACAGCCGGAACTATTCCGCAGGAGCCTGCAGTAGGAGCGGCAACTATTCTTTTCATACAGGCATTTGATTCAGCAACCTTCAATGCCTTTTCCATGACTGATGTGATAAAGTCACCAGCTATAAGCCTGCCATCGGCCGCCGCTGCCTCAAGCCTTCCCGCGTCACCGCCACAGAGCCCGCTCGTAGACTTAAGAGCTAGATCGTACTTCGCAATGGATTCCTTCATAGCGATATACATCGATTTCATTTTATTAAAATCTGTCTGTGACCTGATTCCCTGATCCTGGGCATCATCGTCCATTATTATCTGCCAGAGCGGCTTGTCAGAAGAAGCCGCATCATTTTCCAGTTGTGCTAATGAGTCGTACATAATTCCTCCATCCGAGATCAGAGCGGACTATAATATGTTACTTTTTTTACGCCCTCGAGTTTCTTGAGCCATTCGATGCCATCCTGCGGCACTTCCTTGTCGAGCTCTAAGACCATGACAGCGTTTCCTCCGCGTCTGGAACGATAGAGCTGCATGGTAGCGATATTGACATATTTGTGCTGGAGCATTGAAGTGACCTCAGCCACATGGCCTGGCTGGTCGACATTGTGGACAATAAGGGTTGGCAGTTCGCCGCTGAAGTTCGCGGTAAGACCGTCTATTTTTGAAATGCGGATCCGTCCGCCGCCTACGGACTCAGCAATGACTGAGAGTTTTTTGCCGCCGATTCCCTTCATATCGACCTTTGCTGAGTTAGGATGAGCGTCTTCTCCTAAGTCTATCGGATAGAATTTTATTTTTATCCCGCGTTCTCTGGCTATATCAAAAGACTCAGGTATTCTCGGATCGTCGACATCAAAACCGAGAAGGCCTGCCACAATCGCACGGTCAGTTCCGTGTCCCTTGCCGGTGTTTAAAAATGAGCCGTGCAGTCCGATCCTTGCCTCAGCAAGGTCTTCCGCAAGCAGCTTCCTGCAGGCGTTTCCTATCCTTACAGCCCCGGCTGTGTGCGAGCTCGAAGGTCCGACCATTACCGGACCGATTATATCAAAAAGATTCATTTTTTCCTTTCTGCAGGACCTCTGCCGCCGCAAAATGATAGAAATCCAGACAATGACAGTATAGCATACACAACACATAAAATCGAACGGTCGTATCGAGATATAAATATATAGTATTTTTCGGCACTATGTATCACAGAGTCAGTCCTATATCATGTGCATAGACAGCCCTCTTGTGATAATCGCCTTCGTTTATCAGCTTTTTGTACTGCATAGGTGTCATGCCGAGGTAGTGCTTGAAATCCCTTATGCACTTCGACTGGTCATAATATCCCAGGTCGGTCGCCCAGTCAGCAGCCTTCTCGTCGTATCCATAATTGATGAACTCGATCGCGCGCTGAAGACGGAGAATATTGCAGAAGGTTTTCGGCGAGAACCCCATTTCCTCCATGAAAACCTTTCTGATGTATCTCTCACTGTAGCTGGTTTCGACGGCGAGATCTGAAATCCTTATCTGACCGTCAGCGTGGTAGATAATGTCACAGACGGCATCAAACAAAGCCTCTTTTCCGAAAGGCTTGGGCTGTTTTTTTTCAAGTCTGGTGTATTCCTTTAAAAAGAAACGGACTCTGTCGAGAAATTCACTCCTCTCTGACAGTCCCTTGAAATCAAAGCTTTTTGGATAGTATTCTTCCAGAGGATGGCTTACTCCTATCAGATCCTTCTGGCGCAGAGCAAGTCCGGTGGGATGAGTTCCCGGCAGAAATCTGACACCGAAAAGGTCGGTGGAATCAGTCAGAATATTTTGCTCGAGGGTAAGCGGCGTTCCCCTTACGAATGCCTTCATCCCGTCATCACTATAATCAAAGATAAAGTCAATACAGCCATCCGGGATCGCCCGAAGCGGTGTATTTTTCTTTTTTCTTATCATGTAAAAATGAGAGATACCCATCTGCCTGTACGACTCCTGAATGAACTCGTCACTTGAGAGAACAAAAAACGGCTGGGTAGCTCTTAACTTTTCTCTTTTCCAGTTTTTATTTTCCATTAAGAACTCCAGATATGATCGCGACATGTTCATGATAACACATAAAAATAAAAGCGGAACTGTTTTTTGAAAAGTGGTACCGATTTATACAATAATTGTTATAGATAAAATGACAAAATATGAGCAAATAAAGCGTTACTATTCACGGCATGCTTCTGTGGGTGTTCATGATGGACGCACTTGTGCGGACGATTGAACACCCACAGAAGCAATGCCTGTGAAACAGGAACCTCCCCAACAACCGCAGACTTTTAGCATCGAAGATGCGGCAAACGTGCGTAAGCGCGGTTGGTCTGCGGTCTGATTGGGGAGGTGCCGTGAATAGTAACAACAAACAAGGAAAAGACAAAGATGTCGCAGAAGCCTGGAACAGCCGGCTCTGTGACTTTTTTCTTTTTTAAGAAGCTTTTGCAAAGTATTGTAAGGAGGCATAACAAATGAGTGAATACCCAGCAGTTGACTTTTTATTTTTAAACGAAGAAGACATGGTTAAGGCCGGTGTTACAGACATGCCTGAGTGTGTCGAGACTATGGACAAAGCTCTTTCTCTTCTCGATCTCGGCGACTTTATGATGGGTGGCGAGAACCACTATTCACACGGCACCAAGCTTGCATTCCCTACCGAGTCACCATTCCCTGAGATGCCATCAGGAAAAGGAGAGGACAGAAGATTCATGGCTATGCCTGCTTATATCGGAGCTCCGTTCGACAATGCCGGTGTTAAGTGGTACGGTTCAAACATGGAGAACAAGAAGAAAGGACTTCCTCGTTCTATCCTGATGTTTACACTGACAGACAAAGACACAGGTGCACCGAAGGCATTTATGTCAGCCAACCTGATCAGTGCTTACCGTACTGGTGCTACAGCAGGAGCCGGACTTAAGTATCTCGCAAAGAAGGATTCAAAGGTCGCCGGCATCTGCGGACCTGGTGTTATCGGAAGAACTTCCTTCGAAGCTATGATGGTTGCCTGTCCTTCAATCGAGCTCGTAAAGGTAAAGGGCAGAAGCCAGAGAGGAATCGACGAGTTCACTGAATTCGCCAAGGAGAAATATCCGAAAGTTAAAGTCGAAAAGGTCGATACCCTTGAAGATGCTGTAAGAGATTCAGATGTCGTTATCTTCGCTGCTACAAGTGGCCACGACTTAAGCAAATATCCTAAGGTTGAGAAAGAGTGGGTTAAGCCTGGATGCACTTTCGCCTGCCCGGGCGGTGCTGAATTCGACAAAGACTATCTCGCAAAGAGCTGCACACTCGCAGTTGACGCGCTTGGACTTTACAAAGCATGGGCTTCAGAATTCCCTTATCCTACATACGGAAATGTCACAATGGTCGGAACCAAGTTCATGGATATGGAGCATGAGGGCCTGATCACAGATGACGATATCAAAGATGTCGGAAAGATCATTAACGGAAAGCAGAAAGGCCGTGAGAGCGACGACGAGATCATCGTCTACTCAGTAGGCGGAATGCCTGTTGAGGATGTCGCCTGGGGCACTGTCTGCTACAACAGAGCCGTAAAGGAAGGCATAGGAACTCCGCTTCACCTTTGGGATAAGCCACTTATGTGCTGATAACAACTTAATTTTACTACATACATAGGCAAAGAAGCCGTCAGACGAAGAATCTGGCGGTTTCTTTTATTTTTTCAGGAAAAGTAAGAAAGGAGACCCCGTATGAAGCATTTAGTCATTACGATAGGCTGTGAATACGGAGCTGGAGGACCTCAGATAGGAAAAATGCTCGCGTCCGCGCTAGGATTTGAGTATTACGACAGAGACCTTGTAGACAGCGTAGTAGCAAGAATCGGAGTAGAAAAGGATCTGGTAGAGAAGGCCGATAAGGAGAAAAATGTACATTACTCCTTCGACACTACTCTTGGACCAAGGTACGCAAACCTCACCAACCGTGTTATTTCAGCACAGTTCCAGGTAATCCATGATATGGCGGAGAAATCCTCCTGCATCATCATCGGACGAAGCGGCAACTACATCCTTTCCGACAGAGATGATGTGTTAAACGTCTTTATCTATGCCCCAATCGAGACAAGAATCCGTTCGGTTATGGAACAGGAAAAAGTAAACCAGAAAAAGGCTGAAGAGATCATCTCATACAACGATGAACAGAATCATTCCAGACACAAGTATATCACCGGGACATACAGAGGTGACAGAAAGGGACGCCATCTCTTAATAGACAGCAGTGTTCTTGGCTGGGAAAAGACAGCTCAGTACCTGCTGATGATGGTTGAAATGCTTGAAGAAAAGTAGAGGTAGTGTACTATGGCAGAAAAAAAGTCACAATTCGATAAAGTATTCAGTTCCTGGGATATTCTGGTAATTGCCTTCGGAGCCATGATTGGATGGGGATGGGTTGTACAAAGCGGAAGCTGGATTGACAAAGGCGGTGTAATCGGCGCCATGCTTGGATTCATGCTTGGCGGTGTCATGATATTTTTCATAGGACTTACCTATGCAGAGCTTACACCGGCCATGCCTGAGTGCGGCGGTGAGCACGTCTTCAGTATGAGAGCGATGGGGCCTTACGGTTCATTCGTATGTACCTGGGCCATCATCCTCGGATATGTCAGCGTCGTCTGTTTCGAGGCCTGCGCCTTCCCGACGATTATCAGCTATCTGTGGCCGGGATTCCTTAAGGGCTACATGTACACGGTAGCAGGATTTAAGATCTACGCTTCCTGGGTTGCAGTAGCAGTTGTCTTCGCTTTCTTTATCACGATAATAAATATCCTCGGCGCAAAGACAGCAGCTATCCTTCAGACTATCCTTACAGTTGCTATCGGTGCTGCAGGAATTGCTCTGGTAGTAGCATCACTTTTCACCGGTTCTCCGTCAAACCTTGATGGACAGGTATTTGAGGGTGGTTCTACAGGAACCATATTAAAAAATATAATCGGTGTCGCTGCAGTCAGCCCGTTCTTCTTCATTGGATTCGATGTAATCCCGCAGGCTGCTGAGGAGATCAACGTTCCGTTAAAGAAGATCGGAAAAATCCTTCTTCTCTCTATCATTCTTGCAATAAGCTTCTACGCACTTGTTATTTTTGCTGTAGGCTTCGTAATGGATAAGGGTGCAATCGCCACCTCATATGCAGGGACAGGCCTCGTTACAGCAGATGCTATGGCTAAAGCCTTCCACAGTGAGGCGATGTCAAAGGTAATCATCATCGCCGGTATGTGCGGAATCATCACTAGCTGGAACTCATTCATGCTTGGCGGCAGCCGTGCTATCTATTCTATGGCTGAGTCATACATGGTACCAAAGGTCTTCAAGAAGCTTCACCCTAAGTACAAGACACCTACAGTTGCCATCTGGCTTATCGGAATACTTAGTATGCTCGCTCCTTTTGCAGGAAGACAGATGCTTGTATGGGTTTCAGATGCCGGTAACTTCGGATGTGTCCTCGCTTACTGCATGGTTTCTGTTTCGTTCCTTATCCTGAGGAAAAAAGAGCCTACCATGGTTCGTCCTTACAAAGTAAAAAATGGTATGCTCTGCGGTACTATTGCCGTGATCATGTCAGGACTTATGCTTCTTCTCTACATCATCCCGAATTCGGGTGCTTCTCTTATGCCACAGGAGTGGGGGATCGCAGGAGGCTGGTTTATTATCGGAATCTTCTTCTTCGCCGGCTGCAAGGCCAAGTACAAGGATAAGTTCGGCTACTATGCTCCTCTTTACAATAAGGAGATCGCCACAGAGGAAGAAAAAGAGGAAGCTGCTGCCGCTGCCTGGAGTGTTGAGCAGGCAATGGAGAGAACTGAAACAGCTACCGCTGTAGATGAAATACCTCTGATGGCTACGGACTTCAGCTACAGTCTTCCTGTAAATCTTCACTTCGGTCCTGGAAAAGTAAACGAGGTCGGGAAGCTTGCCGCAGCCTACGGTAAAAAGGCTCTCATCGTGACCGGAGGCTCAAGCGCCAAGAAGTCTGGTCTTTATGATAAAGTAAAAGGACTCCTCGAAAAAGAGGGGATGTCCACAATTCTGTACGATAAGGTTACACCTAATCCTCTGACTACCACAGCCACGGAAGGAGCCCAGTTCGCAAAGGACAATGGGGCTTCAGTAGTTGTAGCTGTCGGCGGCGGAAGTGTAATGGATGCTGCCAAGTCGATCGCATTCATGGCTGAAAACAGTGGCGATATATCGGATTATATATTTAACAGAAAGACAAGCGATAAGGCTCTGCCGCTGGTGCTTATTCCTACTACCTGCGGTACAGGATCTGAAGGAAATGGATTTGCAGTTCTGACTGATCCTGCTACAGGAGATAAGAAGTCACTCAGAACACCAGCCATTGTGGCAAAGGCCTCAGTTATCGATCCTGAGGTAATGACCACCATGCCAAAGAAGGTTCTGGCTTCGGTCGGATTCGATGCTCTCTGCCACTGCATCGAGGCTTACACAGCAAGGAAGGCACAGCCTCTTACAGACGCTCTTGCCCTCTATGCTATACCTCTTATCTATAAGAACCTCGTAAAGCTCTACACAGGTGAGGATACAAGCATTGAGGCTTGGTCAGCTCTTACACTTGGAGCCACGATCGGCGGAATGGTAATAAATACCGCAGGTGTAACCTTAGCCCACGGCATGGAACACCCTGTAAGCGGTAAGGTCGATGCTGTTCACGGAAATGGTCTTGCAGCCCTTACACCTGTTGTGATTGATGCTGAATACGCTTCAAACCGCGTGAAGTTCGGTCATCTCGCAAGAATGCTCGGCGGCTTCACCGCTGAGGACTGTGCTGGAAAAATCAGCTCACTTCTTGAAAAATTAGACTTGAATGTAACTCTTACAGATCTTGGAATTAAGAAGGATGATATCTCCTGGCTTACAAAGAATTGTCTTAAGGTTTCAGCAGGAAATATCGAAAACACACCTGGTCACTTCACAGAGGCTGATATCAGCAGGCTTTATGAAGCAGCGCTGTGATCAGTAAACAGATTTTTGCAATACGTTTCCAGCCTGTAATCGAGAAGGAAAAGAGCCTGAGAAAAAAAGCATAAAAAATAAGACAGGTCCGTTCCTGCGGGAAACGGTCCTGTCTTTTTTTGGTTATGTCTATTTGCGAAATGAAGGCAAATGATCTGTGGCCAGCAAACTGACTTCAGTTCCACTTGTAAAAGCCCTCTCCGCTGGCCATGCCGAGCTTTCCCTCGTCTATGTAGTTCTGGAGAATTGCCTTCATGCCCTTGAAGTTATACGGCAGCATCATCTTGCGCAGGATCGGGGTAAAAAGCCCTGGTACCTTCTGGTACTGCTCGACTATGTTCATCGCGGTGGTGAGGCCTACGGTGTCGAATATCTCAAATGGTCCCTTCGGAGAGCCGGTCCCGTGCTTCCATGCAAGGTCTATGCTCTTCGGATCTGAGACTCCGTTCGCATAGAGGTCGAGCCCCGAGAGCAGGAAAGGTACGAGCATCGAGTTCAGAAGATAGCCGCTCTTCTCCTTCTCCACAGGGAGGGCAATCATGCGGATAGCGTTCGCAAAGCTTATGACCTCGTCAAAATACTTCCTGTCTGTCAGTCCTGAAGACATGACCTCTGCAGTGTTGTTCTTCCAGATCGAATTCGCGAAATGAAGCGCAAGATATTTCTTTGGTCTTCCCGTGTACTTCGCGAAGGTGCTTGGGAGCAGGGTAGAAGAGTTCGTAACAAGGATAGTCTTCTCCGGAAGGAGTGGAGCGATCTTTTTGTAAAAATCAATCTTCGCGGTCTCCTCCTCGGCCATCGACTCGATGACTATGTCGGCGTCGCCTACGGCTTTTTTCATATCGAGCTCGAGCTTTATGCCGCTGTAAGCATCCTCAACCTTCTTAAGGCAGGCATCTTTATCAAAATCATCAGTATCTGCGATCCCCGCGCACCAGGCACCTGTGCCGTCATCCATACCCTCTATGGCTTCAATGTAGGCGGCATGCACCTTGTCAAGTTTCGGCCGGGTGCGCCCTATGCTTCCCTGGCTTCTGAGCCATATAGTCACATCAAATCCGCAGTATGCGCACTGAAAAGCGATCTGACTTCCTAGTACTCCGCCGCCGGCAACAACAACTTTTTTTATGTTCATCGCAACCTCCTTTTTGAAAAATGTATTATGTAACACTATGAGAGTATTTTATCATAAATCTTTCATGAATGCAGACTTTATAGAAATTTTTATCTGATTCAGATACTGTTGCAGTATGACGAAAAGTGACAGAATAAAAAAAGCCAAGTGTTCAATGTGTTAATCATATCCAATCGGCGCGGGGATTCAAACTGTATTCGTGATGAAAGCAATGAATTTTTTTTGAAAAAGGCCTTGACAAGACTATATACATAGTGTACTATGTACATAGGACAGCAGTACAGGAGGTACGATGGAATTCCAAAATAACAAACCAATTTATCTGCAGGTCATCGACGATATCAAGTCGAAGATCCTGTCAGGAGAGATAAGGCCGGGTGACAAGCTTCCGTCATCCAGAGAGCTGGCTGAACTTTACGAGGTGAATCCTAACACTGCATCGAGGATCTATTCAGAGATGGAGAGAGAGGGGATAGCCTATACCAGAAGAGGCATAGGCACCTTTGTTTCCGAATCCGCCGAGCAGTTCGATTCTATTCGTGAAGAGACAGTCATCGAGGAGACGAGAAGCTACGTCAGGAAACTGAAGGCGCTTGGCCTGAGTGATAAGGAGATCCTGGGCCTTATCGAGGCCTTCCTCAAGGAAGGCTGATCCCGGGACACATATTCTGCATTGAAGAAAGGAAGATACAATGGAGCTTGTTTGCCGGAATCTCACGAAGAGATATCTTACAAAGACAGCAGTAGATAACTTTAACCTGACTTTTAATGACGGGCATATATATGCACTGCTTGGCCCGAACGGATCAGGAAAGTCCACCCTGATGAAGATGATAGCAGGACTTACGAACCCGACCGGAGGATACGTGGATCTGAACGGTGAGAATGTGGGCTGGAGGACTAAGGCGGATATCGTCTACACGCCGACAGAGCCTTTTTTCTTCGGGTATATGACCATAGGAGATGTGGCGGAGTATTACGGAGACTTTTTTAAGGACTTTGACAGAAGAGTATTTACAGAACTGCTTAGGGAGATGGAGCTTGGCGAGTCCATGAAGACCAGAAAGCTTTCATCAGGCATGCTTGCGAAGGTGAAGATCGCGGTGACCATGGCCAGACGCGCGAAGGTAATACTGCTGGACGAGCCTTTTAACGGGATAGACCTGATCGCGAGAGACTACATCTCGAAGCTGCTCATCCGTTACGCTCCGGAAGACGGAGCGGTCGTGATCTCGAGCCACATGGTGGAGGAGATAGAGAAGATGATCGATGTGGCAGTCTTCATGAGGCATGGCAGGCTGGAGCTTGTCTCCGATGTAGAGAAGCTCAGAGCCGAAGAGAATATTTCGCTGGCTGACAAGTACCGCCAGCTTTACAGCAAGGAGGCATGATATGCTTAAGATGATGAAATATGAAGCACGTAAAAACAGGGGAATCTACCTTATTATGGCAGGGATTCTTCTCGTACTCGAGGCGGCTTACCTGCTGCTTGTACACTCCCACCTCTCCGTGGCAGCAGTGGTGGCTGTGATAATGGTAATAGCAGGATATGTCACTATGTTCATGGTACTCGGGAACGGAGTAGCGATGTTTAAGCGTGACCTGAGGGATAAGACCGGATACATGGTGTATATGACCCCGGTTCCGCCTTCACTTATAGTCCTCGGCAAGATTCTGGTGGTATTCATATCAGGCACGGTGCTTTTTTCGGCATATATGCTTCTTGCCTACCTGGATATCAGGATATTTGCTGACGTATATTCCGCACAGGCTCCTCTGTCTGCGGCGAGCGCATATCTTTCACAGATTATAAAGAATCTGTCAGGTACCGACACTCTGATAAGTCTCCTCCACCTGCTTGCCTGTATTCTGGTGGTGGCTTTCGTCATCCTCTGCACAGCCTACTTTTCAGTGGCGCTCGGAAGTACAGTCTTACGCGGCAAAAAAGGAGAGAAGTTTTTGTCTTTTGTGATCTGTATTGCCCTTCTTGTGGTATTTATGAGAATCATTTCGCTTATATCGGGAGATATGTCAGGTTTTAATATGGATTTCACGGACGCAGGATTTCGCTTCAGCTTCAGCGGACACCTGTACAGGGAGATCCTGAGCTATATCTTCGGTATAGCAGCCGGAACAGGAATGTTATTCGCTACATCCTATCTTCTCGAGAACAAAATAGATCTCTGATCCATTCTGGGATCCTGGCTGAACTGGGCTTTGTGACAAGCGGATCAGGACAGTGGCACCTCTTTTTTTATATGGCATGTTCTGCTAAAATATGTTCGATCAAAAAATGTACGAGATGATGGAGTACAGTTTTTAAAGGAAGAATGAGGAAAAAATGCTGAATATCGTATTACATCAACCTGAGATCCCTTTTAACACCGGAGCTATAGGGAGAACCTGCGTGGCGACCGGATCAGCGCTGCACCTGATATACCCGCTTGGATTTATCATAAACGACATCTATATAAGGGTTACCCAATCTCTGGCAGAGTGGTGTAGCTCTGTATCATCAGGGCCGGGTTATTTATCTTCTTTATGATAAGCTCGCCGACCTGTGAACCCATGTCATACACATTTATATCTACGACGTCCGGACGTGGGTCGAGAATATCAGTGTAAGGGTAGATGTCAAAGGTGAGGAAAACGATTTCCTTAGGAACATCAATCCCTGATTCTTTTAAAACGCGGGCAGCACCGACGGCCAGGGTATTATTTTCACAAACGATGGCGGCAGGACGGCTTTTGCGCTTCAGAAAGCGGACAGTAGCATTGTAACCCTCCTGCCAGGTGGATCCAGTGTAAACTATATCTTCAGGCTGTAATTTATGTCTATGATGCAGCATGAAATTGCGAAAGCCTTTTTCACGTTCGTGAGAAATAAAATCAGTCTTTCGCCCACTGATAAAGACTGCCGGTACAGCATTTTTTCTTAGGAGATACTCTGCGGCATGTTCACCGGCAAGCATATGGTTTGTATCAACCCAGCAGAGCCTGTTGTCAAAATCTGGATGTCCGATGACTATATGTGGAAAATTCCTGCTAATTATCAGATCGGTGACCTCCTGATTTATCACCGAGCCGTGGATCACGATCCCATCGGCACTTTTCTGGTCTATGATGCTTTTTATTGTCTCTCTGGGATGCTCCTCATCTGATATATCCATAAGAGACATCGTGTAGCCCTCTCTGGCAAGAGAAGTGAAAACACCACACATGATGTCAAACATATGCGGGTTTGAATAAGCTTCGCTCTTTCGCATCTCTGTCAGATAGATCACATTTCTCGTACTTCCTCTCGCAAAATTGACGGCACGGGAGTTCGGGGTATAATTCAGCTTCTGAGCAGCTTTACGTACCCGATTGGCCGTCTCGTCTGAAATGGTAGTCCAGTTATTCATTACTTTCGAGACTGTAGAGACCGAGACTCCAGCCTCTTTTGCTACATCATTTATAGTGACTTTTCCCATCCTTTTTTCCTTTCAAGGCGCTCAGTAAATGTGCACAAAAAACTATTTATAGTATAGCGCTTTCTTTACAAAAATGAAATACTTGATCCTAAAAATATTGACTGAAGCTGTGTTTATAGCCTATAATCGCGATTGTCAGTTGAAAAAGCTGATGAGAAATATAGGAAAATTTTCATAGATGGAGGAAATCAGAATGAAAAAGAAAATCCTGAGTATGCTTCTTGCAGCATCAATGGTTGCAACTCTTGGAGCATGCGGAAGTAACACAGACAAGGCCAGCAAGACAGACAAGGCTTCATCAGCAGAGAAGAAAGCAGATGATCCGGTGCAGACACTGATAAAGAACACCAAAGGAACTGTAGATCTCACGGTATGGTGTTCTGAAACTGAGCAGTATCAGAATGCGATGAAGGAGATTGTAGACAGCTTCAAGCAGAAGTATTCAGATGTGGACTTTAACATCACGATTGGATCGGAGTCTGAAGCAAACTGCAAGGATGACGTCTTAAAGGATGTGCAGGAAGCTGCGGACATTTTCATATTCCCGGATGATCAGCTTAAGGGGCTTGTAGAAGCAGGTGCACTTCAGAGTGTAGATGCGACATACACTTACGACCCGAGGGAAACTAATTCAGAAATGACAGTAGATGCAGCAAGTATGAATGGAAAACTTTACGCATACCCGCTTACATCTTCAAATGGATACTTCCTGTTTTACGACAAGAATGTCTTCTCAGAGGATGATGTAAAAACGATGGACGGTATGCTTGAAAAGGCAGCAGAAAAAGGGAAAACTGTTGGAATGGAAGTCAGCGGAGCATGGTACCTGTACAGCTTTTTTAAGGGCGCAGGGCTTGACCTGGATATGAACGATGATGGAACAAATTCCTGCAACTGGAATGCAACTGATACCAAATACAAAGGAACTGATGTCGCAAAAGCCATAACTGAACTTTGCAAGAACAAGGCATTTAAGAACTGCGTAAATGAGGATGCCCAGGCTGATGCTCTTAATGGAAAAATGGCTGCTGATGTAAATGGAACATGGGCAACTGATGCTTTCAAGAAGGCTTACGGCGACGGCTTCGCAGCAGCCAAGCTCCCGACATATACTGTAAATGGCGATCAGGTTCAGATGGCTTCTTTCCGCGGGTATAAATTCGTCGGAGTAAATGCTTATTCAAAGCAGACTGGATGGGCTATGCTGCTGGCAGAGTACATAACGAGTCAGGAGAACCAGACAAAGATATATGAGGCAACTGGTGAGGGACCGGCAAATACAGAAGCTCTGAAATCAGCTTCATCACCAGCTCTTGATGCACTTGATGCTCAGTCACAGTACGCATACTTACAGCGTGTCGGAAATGAGTACTGGACACCGGCTGCTTCTCTGGGACAGAATCTTGTCGAAGGCAAGTACAGTGATGCACAGAAACTCCTGGATGATGCTGTTAAGGGTATCACTAAAAAAGCAAGCTAAGGATCTGATATGAACTTATGCGCGATCAACCATACACCGATTTCAAAGGACGCATATATTAGCGGTCCGGGAAAACTTACTATACGGATAAGGGCAGAAAGAAATGATATCACTGGATGCAGGCTCTGGTATGGTGACAGAGTCTGCGTGAAAAATCCTATCGAAGTATTTCCTCTGGAAATGGAACAGATTGCATCGGACCAGTTATTCGATTATTTTGAAGCCGATATAGAAACTGAGTTTACCAGGATCTGCTATTACTTTGAACTCATGGATAAAAATGGACGGAAAATTTTCTACAGCGAGTATGGGTTCTCTGAAAAAATGACTTGCAGCAGAACTCAGTACTTCCAGTATCCGTTTTTGCATCATGATGATGCAATAGTCATGCCGGAGTGGACGAAGAGTATGGTCATGTATCATATCTTTCCAGACAGCTTTGCATCAGGTAAAAGGCAGATAGACAGAATTGGGAAAACTTTCCTGTCAGAAGACGGAAAAGAAATCGTGACCAGAAACGGTGGAACGCTCAGAGGCATTATCGAAAATCTGGATTATATAAAGAGCCTTCATGTGAACTGCCTGTATCTGAATCCTGTTTTTGAGGCAGCTTCATATCATAAATACGATACCATCGATTATAAGAAGGTAGACCCGTGCTTTGGGACAATGGATGATCTGAAAGAACTGGTTCAGCTATGTCACGAAAATCATATCCGTGTGATTCTGGATGGAGTTTTTAACCACTGTGGGAGCAGGTTCGCACCGTTTCAGGATGTACTTAAAAATGGCCGGAGCTCACGCTTTTTTAAATGGTTCTATCGGGTGGAGACTCCGGTCAGATATGAGGAAAATCCGAATTATGAGACATATGCCTATGTGAAGGAAATGCCGAAGCTCGACACTTCAAATCCGGAGGTACAGAAGTATTTCTGCGATGTAGGAAGGTTCTGGATAAGAGAGACCGATATCGATGGCTGGAGACTCGATGTAGCAAACGAGATCAACCACGATTTCTGGCGGGCTTTCAGAAAGGCGGTAAAAAAGGAAAAGCCTGATGCCTTTCTGATCGGAGAGATATGGGAAGATTCGACAGTCTGGCTCCGCGGTGACCAGTTTGATTCTACGATGAATTATAGCTTCTGCTATAACTGTAGAGAATTTTTTGCAGAGAAATCGATCACGGTTTCTGAATTCGATGAGAAAATGCAGCACATGTATCTGCGATACCCTGAGATGGTGTCACAGGTGCAGATGAATTTCTTAGATACTCACGATGTACCAAGATTTTTAAGCTACTGCAAAGGTAACAAGAGAAAGCTCAGGCTCGCTGTATTCTATATGATGACGGCCATGGGAATCCCATCGGTGTTCTATGGAGATGAGATGGGCTGTGAAGGTGTGACTGAAGCCGAGTACCGGATGCCAATGCCGTGGCAGGACGGCGACTATGACCTGAAAAGCTATTATGCGAGGCTCATGGAGGTCCGTAATGCGGAACCTGCCCTGCAGTCGGGAAAATACAGAACTGTTTACTGCGACAATGTCTCTGGCATATACGCATTCCTGCGAAAAAAAGATGATGATGAAATCCTTGTGATCCTGAATAATTCTGACAGAGAATCCTCCTTCTCTCTGCCAGAAGAATTTCAGAACAGGCAGTGGAAAGACCTCATCACCGGAGAGAGTTTTAGTG
>Ga0256405_10005238_pt1 | contig 22824 bp, 17 predicted proteins | sample RumenRJG_02DNA_FD_189096 | JGI IMG/M metagenome (GOLD analysis project Ga0256405, IMG submission 189096) | Bovine rumen microbial communities from Lethbridge, Alberta, Canada - RJG_02 | ecosystem: Host-associated > Mammals > Digestive system > Stomach > Rumen | place: Canada: Alberta... | reverse complement strand
GTGGGTTCAAAGTCAGTGATGAGTATAGTACCTGTTTTGTGTGCGGTAACGTATTGAAAAGAGGTGCGGTTACTCTGAACGCGCCCAGGAAGGTAATAATAACCGAAGACAGCAATAAAGCAGATGACGGATTTCCCGGCAGCAAAAAAGTCGGAAGGGCAGACGAAGCTGAGGGCAAAAAGGACGAAGCCATGATGCCCGAAGCAAAGAGCGGAGTGTCTGATGAAACAAGTGAGATAGGGAAGCTCTTCGGGGGGATAGAGAGGGAGACTGTCAAGCCTATCTTCAGGTCCATAGATGAGTCTGTGTAATATGATACAAAGGGAACGATGTACCGGAGGATATCAGGGAGTAATATAAGCTGATTAACAACCTTATGCCATGTTCAATAAAGTTGTTATCTGCAAATGAGGTGTCTGGGAAGTCGCTTGGGAAATGGGCCCTCCATCTTAAATGAGATCCCAAGCTCATTAATTACATCACGAAATGCATTGATGTATTTTTCGGTATTCAGGATCTGATTGAAACAGACATGTATCTTATCCCCTACAGATGATACTTCCAGCATCAAATGTCCTTCGGTAATGAAAACCATAGATTCAATGTAATCAGCCACTTCTCCCCAATCCAGTTGACCGGTGTAGCTCACATAGTAAGTCCCATGCTTGGCATTCTTTCCTGTGGAAGGGTCATGCTCTTTCATGTATTGTCTCTTGCCCTTTATTCCCTGAATACTGTCAAGTTTTTCGAATAATTCAAGCTTCTCTCTCAGCTCTTTGCAGCTCACCGATGTATCTGTCTGCAGAATGATCTGTCCTCTGGTCATTGTTCCGAGCTTTTCCATATCCATCTTGAGCTGATCCCTGGTGTAATCAATATGGATGTGGCTCAGGAAGTCGCAATGTGAATTGGTAAGACCGATATTGGCAGACGGATTATGAGGCATCTCACCGCCAATAACAGCATTTTTCTCGGGGAGGAGCTTATCAAGTGCCTTTGCAACGGTGATCAGGAAAAATGCTGCCACACTTGAATCATTTCCTTTGGCAAATGTCATGATATCTTTTTGCTCGAAGGTCAGCACACGATAATTATTATTCCGCGCAAACGGGTTGAACAGTCCGTTCATGTAATCAAAAGCCAAAACCGTGGGATTCTGGCTCTTATACTCGTAAACAGGTTCCTCATCCGTAAGCTTATCAAGAGAAGGCTCTTCCGTCTCTCCGTCAAGCAGCGGCTCACCCGGCTTGCGTATGGAGGGGGCATAGGGCTCTATGCCGTATCTGTCTGCAATATACTGCCAGAGAGTCGTCATGATCCATGGCTGCAATCCGCGGCCTCCACACATCGTATGCGAGATGTTGAAAAATATATCCCTTCCGTCACATTCTAAGAACAGTAAGTGGCCGTTTACCTCTTCGCTGCACAGATCCGGCGTTCTGCTGCCCATTTTCAGTACGGCAATTTCCTTATCGCTAGGTATACGCACGTAAGCCCCGTTCTCATCAATATCGATCTTCACAGCAAAATAAGGATATCTTTTGATGGCTTTATTGGCAGCCACCCGTAAAACATCAATATCTACCGTCTCCTTCATTCTGACCTTTGCCCTGACAACAAAGGCAAATCTTTTCTCATCTTTGTAGAGTGAATATGTGTCATAACTGTATTTCATCGTTTGTTTACCTTCCGATCCGGAATACTTCTTTGGTTATGATGATCAATAATGATGCCTGTTATATTTTAGCATTACCTTGATCGCTTTTCTATACCATCTATAATAATGGTTAGTTTTGATTTTTGCACCGATTGTGCTACTATATCTTCTGTAAGCAGTTTTTCTCATGTTCAACTTTGGCGCAAGCCGTCTGAATTCTTTAATTCTGAAATTCCTGCTTATATTCCAACAATCATAGGCAGGAGAGAGTAATATGCAGACGCATCATGCGTTCCTGATTCCTCCCTGCCGGAACAAAACAGCATAGGAGGAAAAAGGATGTTGTATATTATGCAGAGATGCAGATATACGGATAAACGATGGTGCAACGAGGGTTTTCTACAACTGCAGTTACAAAGGGAACGATGTACCGGAGGATATCAGGGAGTTATACAGTTATATAGAAACGGGAGCATGCAGTAATGAGCTGACGGAGCGCATAGATGGGGCAGTTGCTGCGGCACGAATGAATGAAGAATGGAGATCAGCGTATATGAAAGAGATCACGGTCTTAATGGATGCCAGGGAAGAGGGCAGAGAAGAAGGCAGAAAAGAAGGCAGAGAAGAAGGACGCCAGGAGGAACAGAAGAAGACCGAAGCTGAGCGGAAAAGAGCCGATGAAGCGGAAGCTATCCTTGCAAGATACAGGGAGAAGTACGGGGAACTGCCTGTTTCGTGACGGGAAATGCAGACGGTTTTCTGTGAGACGAGTGAGATAGGTAGGCTCTTCTGCACGGTAGAAAGGGAGACCGTCAAGTCTATCTGTAAGTCAATAGACGAGGCTGTGTAGTATATATGAATAGGATAAGGTGTTTATTCCGGTTGCTGAATGGACTGGGAAACTTCTTGCGGTTTTATGCCGATAAAATTATGATAGGATTATAAAGAAATCAGCGGAATCAACAGAAATCATTGTTTGGGCAGAGTAAATGCAGGAGGTGATTCGATATGATTACCTATAAGGATAAGAAATTCAACTCGTGGAAAGATGTAGTGGAGCAGTATCCGGCAATGTGGGTTGTATTTGATAAGGTGGATTTTAGAAAAGGTCACGTTCAGTCCGGGAATATATGGGTTATACTTCCAGATAAGGATATTATTGACTTCGAGAACAAGAATTCTGGTAATTATGCATTGTCATTAAGAACTACAGAAACGATGGACATAGGAGGGTATATCCATGGCGAGCTTATTGACGCTTGATATTGTTGATGGATATGTTAGACCCGTAGTTCTCGTGAAAGATGATATAACTTGTTTGATAGACACAGGAGCTAATATACCTGTGTGGACGAGAGGCGAAGAACGGTTAAAGGATGCCTTTGATGCTGAAATTATAGAAGGAAAGAAGTTCGTCCTTTCCGGATTTGGAAAAGTTGCTGAAAAGGTTGATGCCTACCGTGTTTCAGATTTTTCACTTGAAGCAGAAGATGGGGAAAAGATTGTTTTTAAGAGCATGGTTATTGCTTGTACAAGAAGACCTGCTATGGTTGCGAATCTTATTCTTCCTGCAACTGCTTTTAAGCTCATGAATTACACGGTACGGAATGTAGGGGTTGAAAATCCTGTCGTGGAGATAGAGCATGACAGAGAAGAATATGCTATAAGCCCGGTTTACAGCAATTTGAACGCTGAAGTTATCGAGAGGGTATATTCGTTCAGCAATGAGTAAAATGCTACCCACTATAGATGAACTGAAAGAGTCTGGTGCCATCTTCTACGACTTTGATGGTGTGATGACTGACAAGGATAATGCGGTGTCCTGGTCGAAAGAGTGTTTATTCCGCTATTCCGGTTGCGGGAGGTAACGGGAATGCCAGCACAGGCCAAGACTCATTTGGCTGCCAACTGGGCCTTAAGGGCTATATTCTCAGCTTCAAGAGTAGTGATTTTGTTACTATAATCAGCGATGGTCTGATTTTGATCAGCGATGGTCTGATTCTGATCAGCGATGGTCTGATTCTGATCAGTGATGGTCTGATTCTGATCAGTGATGGTCTGATTCTGATCAGTGATGGTCTGCTTGAGTTCGTCAATCATGTATTTTGTTGTGTTTCGATCCATGATCTTAAGTGTCTCTGAAAACATGCCAATCACCTCCTCAGGTTTGTGTCTGAATTCCGCAATATTTCTGTATAATGGCAGGAATGCAGATGGTTTTCCTTTGCCGGCACAGGCCAAGCTTCATTTGTCGGCTAATTGAGCTTCTAAAGCCTCAATTTTGGCTGTGAGTGCAGCAAGCTGGGATTTCTGTGCGGCAATCTGTGCCTTTTGTTCTGCATCGCTTTTTTCGAGTTCAGCGAGACGCTCGCGGCGGTGGTTGTCGCCGTCGATCTCTTCCTGACGCCTAGTGCAGAGCTTAAGGATTCTGGGGTCAGTTACGCTGGAGTACATTGATTTGGCTGCAGACATAATATAATCATTTTCTTGTGCTAACATTTTTATTTCCGTCTCCATTTCATTTCGGTCGGTGCTAAACGGACAGCCACTGGCTGTCCAGCACCCCAAGTAGTGGCTTTGAAAAGCGCTGCCCCTATGTCAGTCTTATAGCAGTCATCATCCTGCAGGACTATGCTGAAGGCTTATGATATGCTCGGGATGCTATTTTTTGAGCAGAGTCTTTATTTCAGCGAGTTCCTGCTTTAGAGCGAGGTTATCGGCTGTGAGAGCAGCAAGCTGGGATTTCTGTGCGGCAATCTGTGCCTTTTGTTCTGCATCGCTTTTTTCGAGTTCAGCGAGACGCTCGCGGCGGTGGTTGTCGCCGTCGATCTCTTCCTGACGCCGTGTGCAGAGCTTCAGGATTCTGGGATCAGTCACGCTGGAGTACATTGACCTGGCTGCAGACATAATATAATCATTTTCTTGTGCTAACATCTGATATACCTAATTTGGCTGCCAACTGGGCCTTAAGGGCTATATTCTCAGCTTCAAGAGTAGTAATTTTGTTACTATAATCAGCGATGGTCTGATTCTGATCAGTGATGGTCTGCTTTAGCTCGTCAATCATGTATTTTGTTGTGTTTCGATCCATGATCTTAAGTGCCTCTGAAAACATGCCAATCACCTCCTCAGGTTTGTGCCTGAATTCTGCAATATTTCTGTATAAAGGCAGGAATTCAGGATATTTGTTTACCAAGCTTACGACGTGCTCAGGATATTCATAGCTGAAGAAAGTAAGCCACGCATCAAGCTTTGTTTTGATTTCATTTTGTCCTAATGAACGGTAAGTGTCAAGCAATATGTATGTTACGTGCTCCAAGTCTGTAACAGCTGCTCCGCTGCTGTAGGACGATATTCTTGTATCTTCAGATCCATAGATGAGTCTGTGTAGTATATAAACAGGTCGAGGGTATTCTTCAGTTTTTCTGGTCTCGTTTAGGCCGGAAAAATGGTTGGTTTTGTTTTTTGATCCGATTGTGCTACTATATCTCCTGTAAGCAGTTTTTCTCATGTTCAACTTTGGCGCAAGCCGTCTGAATTCTTTAATTCTGAAATTCCTGCTTATATTCCAACAATCATAGGCAGGAGAGAGTAATATGCAGACGCATCATGCGTTCCTGATTCCTCCCTGCCGGAACAAAACAGCATAGGAGGAAAAAGGATGTTGTATATTATGCAGAGATGCAGATATACGGATAAACGATGGTGCAACGAGGGTTTTCTACAACTGCAGTTACAAAGGGAACGATGTACCGGAGGATATCAGGGAGTTATACAGTTATATAGAAACGGGAGCATGCAGTAATGAGCTGACGGAGCGCATAGATGGGGCAGTTGCTGCGGCACGAATGAATGAAGAATGGAGATCAGCGTATATGAAAGAGATCACGGTCTTAATGGATGCCAGGGAAGAGGGCAGAGAAGAAGGCAGAAAAGAAGGCAGAGAAGAAGGACGCCAGGAGGAACAGAAGAAGACCGAAGCTGAGCGGAAAAGAGCCGATGAAGCGGAAGCTATCCTTGCAAGATACAGGGAGAAGTACGGGGAACTGCCTGTTTCGTGACGGGAAAATGCAGACGGTTTTCTGTGAGACGAGTGAGATAGGTAGGTTCTTCTGCAATGAGTATTGCTTTAATCTTCCGTCTATGGTAGTATAAGCAGGCTGTGTTAAGAAACCTGCGCTAGATGAGCCGAGTAGTCTCGGAAAGACAAGGCGGAACGGCCTGTCATACGGCTCTTTTGGTACAGGCAGATAAGAGGCCGGAGCATACCGGCGGAAAAGGAGACAGAAATGATAACAAAGGAAAAGAAAGCAGAGCTTGTAGAGAAGTACGGCACGAAGCCCGGTGACACAGGTTCACCCGAGGTACAGATCGCCATACTCACAGAGCGCATCAGAGAGCTCACGGAGCATCTGAAGACCAACACACATGACCACCACTCAAGGCGCGGTCTCTTAAAGATGGTCGGTAAGAGAAGAGGACTTCTTGACTATCTCAAGGATAAGGATATCGAAAGATACAGGTCTATCATAGAGAAGCTTGGAATTCGTAAGTAGTGAGGTCTGGGGCAGGATTTTATTTCCTGCCCCTTTTTTATGGTATCCGCTGCGGTGTGCAGATGATGTACGCTATGCAGATCAACTCAGATACATTTTAATTTTTTAGCCACATTCCGTGGCAGAAGGAGAAATAATGGCAGAATACAGAACTTACACAATGGAACTCGCAGGCAAGACACTTTCGATCGATATAGGAAGAGTCGGCAAGCAGGCAAACGGCTGCGCTTTCATGCACTACGGTGATACCACGGTGCTGTGCACGGCTACTGCTTCAAAGGCACCCAGGGACGGTATTGATTTCTTCCCCCTCTCAGTGGAGTATGAGGAGAAGTTCTATTCCGTAGGCAAGATGCCCGGCGGCTTCAACAAGAGAGAGGGCAAGGCATCCGAGAATGCAGTGCTCACATCACGTGTCATCGACAGACCCATGAGGCCTCTCTTCCCCAAGGACTACAGGAATGATGTGACTCTGGACTGCATGGTCATGGCAGTGGATCCCGAGTGCAGACCCGAGCTCGTAGGCATGCTCGGTGCTTCTCTTGCAACGACCATATCAGATATACCTTTTGACGGTCCCTGTGCCATGACTCAGATCGGCATGAAGGACGGACAGTTCATCATCAACCCTTCTCAGAAGGACTGGGACGAGGGTGACATGGAGCTCACCGTGGCTTCAGTAGGCCAGAAGGTCATCATGATAGAGGCAGGCGCCAACGAGATACCTGATGACAAGATGCTCGAGGCTATATACATGGCTCACGACGTGAACCTCAAGGTCATAGAGTTCTTCAAGGAGATCGCAGCGAAGGAAGGAAAGGCAAAGCACGAATATGTGTCATGTGCCATCCCTGATGCACTCTTCGAGGAGATAAAGAAGATCGTTCCTCCCGAGGAGATGGAGAAGGCTGTGTTCAATGATGACAAGCAGGCTCGTGAAGAGGCTGTGGCAAAGGTGCAGGAGAAGATCCAGGAGGCTCTGGCCGACAACGAGGAGTGGTCAGCTCTCGTGCCCGATGCGGTATATCAGTATCAGAAGAAGACAGTAAGAAAGATGATCCTCAAGGATCACAAGAGGCCCGACGGCAGAGATATCAAGCAGATCAGACCCCTCGCTGCAGAGGTGGATATCATACCCAGGACACATGGCTCGGCTATGTTCACCAGAGGCCAGACTCAGATCTGCGATATCGTGACACTGGCTCCTCTTTCCGAGAAGCAGAAGGTGGACGGCCTGGATGTGAACATCACTGAGAAGAGATACATACATCAGTACAATTTCCCTTCATATTCTGTAGGAGAGACTAAGGTATCCAGAGGCCCCGGACGTCGTGAGATAGGTCACGGTGCTCTCGCAGAGAAGGCTCTCGTGCCCATGCTTCCTTCAGAGGAGGAGTTCCCCTATGCTATACGTGCCGTATCCGAGACCTTCGAGTCCAACGGATCCACATCACAGGCATCTGTCTGTGCTTCATGTATGGCACTCATGGCAGCAGGTGTACCGCTCAAGAAGCAGGTCGCAGGTATCTCCTGCGGACTGGTGACGGGAGATACCGATGATGACTTCATCGTACTCACCGACATCCAGGGCCTGGAGGATTTCTTCGGCGATATGGACTTCAAGGTGGCCGGTACTCACGAGGGTATCACCGCCATACAGATGGATATCAAGATCCACGGTCTCACACGTCCCATAGTGGAGCAGGCTATACGTCAGTGCCACGAGGCAAGAGACTATATCATGAACGAGATCATGACTCCTGCCATCGCTGAGCCCAGGAAGCAGGTCAGCAAGTATGCTCCCAAGATCATACAGATCACCATCGATCCCGAGAAGATCGGTGATGTGGTCGGACAGAGGGGCAAGACCATCAATGAGATCATCGCCCGTACAGGCGTCAAGATCGATATCACCGATGACGGTGCAGTATCTGTATGCGGCACTGAGCAGGAGATGATGGACAAGGCTATCGAGATGGTAAAGATGATCGCCTCCGACTATGAAGAGGGACAGTTCTATGAGGGAACCGTCGTATCTATCAAGGAGTTCGGTGCGTTCGTAGAGTTCGCTCCCGGCAAGGAGGGAATGGTACACATCTCCAAGATCGCGGACCGCAGGATCGACAGGGTGGAGGATGTGCTCACGCTCGGAGATCATGTCAAGGTGAAGTGCCTCGGCAAGGACCGCATGGGCCGCATGAGCTTTTCTATCAAAGATGCAAAATGAGCCCTTTGGCTGTAGGTAATAATTAAAAAAAGACTCATGGTGTGGTATCATAGCACCATGAGTTTTTTGTTGTTTGTAAGCGCAGTCATACTGCTGATGGCGGGACATACGGTGAAATCCGGGAGGCAGAAGCTCTTCGCGGATTTCTATGAGGATGTGAAGCCTGCTGTATTTAATGAGGGACTGGCCGCGGGGTATCTGGTGAACCTTGTGGTGCCCTTTAGGTTGGGAGATCTCTTAAGGGCAGTGATCGTGGGACGGAGGATGAGGAACGGCTTCTCATTCGCCTTCGCTACGGTAGTGGTGGACAGGATACTGGATGTCATCGTGGTGGGCTTCATCTACCTGGTGCTCTATCTCGTCAATCCCAGAGTGGGATACGATACCGGCAGGTCGGCCCTTTTTTATATGCTGCTCTCAATGGCTGCTCTGGTGCTCATAGCCGCGGTCACATTCGCAAGACGGGCGGTAAAGAGGGTTATAAGAGCTTTCACGGGCATCTTCAATGAGAAGATAGAGCTTACGCTGATGTTCTTCTTCTGGTCTGTCATCACGGCTTTCAGGGACATGGCAGTGAAGATGGCAAAGAGGAGACTGGCGCTCTACACTCTCGTCATGTGGGGACTCTATATTGCATCTTATTACGTGATATCACTGGTGCTGCGCGGTATGGGCGGAGATGCTTCACTGATGTATGTCTTCTCGTATCTTTTCTCGAGCTCCAGCATAGACAGGGGAACGCTCACGGGCGGATATATAGATACGGTAATGGTGGCGTATCTTGCGATATCCGCCGGGGTTATGCTTGCGATAAGTATCGTCTTCGACCTTACAGGGAGGAAGAGGCAGGGGACGGCTGCATACGGCAGCAGTACAACGGATACGTGTGAAAATAGCGGCGATGAGGTCCCGGAGAAGACCATGATGCTGCTGCCTCAGGTGCATGAGACCGACAGGAGAGCTTTTCTTGAGAACTACTTCGAAGCGGACAGGACGGCCTATGTGCGGGGATATCTTGAGGCCAATAATGATATACAGATAATAAGCGACTACTCTGCGGGATCGAACGCCACCACCCTGCTCGCGATCCGTGACGGCAGGACTATCTTCCGCAAGTATGTGGTGGGAGAGGACGCGGACAAGCTGCACGATCAGGTGGAGTGGATACAAAAATACAGGGACAGGCTGCCTCTGCCGGGGATCCTGGATGAGAAGAGGGGAGAAGGAATGACCCTCTACGATATGCCGGCAGTGACAGGAAGCACAGGCTTCTTTGAGTATATACATACCAATCCTGCAGAACAGTCCTTCGGCATACTGAAGAAGGTGTGCGAGGCTCTGGAGGAGGGACTGTACAGCGGGACCTGCGAAGCATCCCTGAAGGGAGGCCGGGGAGAAGGCGGGACACCGGACGCGGAAGAAGTGCAAGATGACGGTGCGGCAGGAAAGAGCGGCGACAGAGAGGCTGCAATTGAGCGATATATAGAAGAAAAGGTACAGAAGAATATCAGTCTTATCGAGGGAGAGCACAGGCTGAACGAGCTGCTCTCATATGATGAAGTGATCATAAACGGCAGGAAAGTGCCGGGCTTTGCGAGGCTGAAGGAGGCTATGAAGCCTGAAAAGCTGAGGGAGGTTTTTGCTTCGGACGAGCTCTCTCCGATACACGGGGACGTGACCGTGGAGAATATCATCACGGTACCCGTATCCGAGGAATATCCTGACGGATATTATCTTATTGACCCCAATCCGGGAAATATTCTGGATTCGAGATACATAGATCTGGCAAAGATCCTGCAGTCTCTGCACGGGGGCTATGAGTTCCTGATGCGTACCGACAGATGCAGGGTGTCGGGAAACGAGATACAGTTCATGTCCGGCATGTCGAGAGCCTACAGGGATCTCTATCGCGAATACAGGGCATATCTGGAGAGCAGATACGACGAGAAAGCCATGAGGAGTATCAGATATCACGAAATGGTCAACTGGCTGCGTCTCATGCCCTACAAGCTCGAGAAGAACCCGCAGACCGCGGCGGTCTTTCTGGCAGGTCTGCTGCTCACAGCAGAGGATATCATATAGATAAAAAGAGACACTGGAGGACCCCTGTGTGTTCAAAACAGTGTAAAAAGCATCAAAATTCGTGCATGATCGATCTGATCATAAGTTTCTGCTAACATTACCCCCGAAAAAAGACATAATATGTGCATTTTCAATGCTTTTTACAGTATTGACACTGATTAAATCTGAATGTTATGATTCATTATTGGTACTGATTATGTCAACGTGTATAGCAAGCATACTTAAAGGAGCAGAGCTTTGGAAAATATGAAGATAAAAAGGATGATGGCTGTCGGACTGGCGGGGATGCTCGCAGCCTCGGTCCTGTACGGATGTGAGTCTCCGATACCGGGAAAGAGTGTATCGGGTGATGAGGCCGCCACTGAGGCAGAGGATAACAGCGTTGAAGTCGCGGTACAGACGCCTGAGAGGAAAAGCATATCGATGAGTTCCAACTTCTCGGCTACCGTCACGGCGGAGAGTGAAGTAAAGGTGATACCACTCCTGGGCGGAGAGGTAGTGGAGAAGAACTTCGAGGTCGGAGATCATGTGAACGAAGGAGATCTGCTCTTCAGGATAGATGACGAGGCACTGCAGATAGCACTGAAGCAGGCACAGGCTCAAGTGAGTACAGCGCAGGCGGGACTAAAGTCGTCCACGGCCACAGCGGAGGCTACCAAGGCGAAGGCGAACGTGGACAGGGCACAGGCCACGGCGACGGTGGGAGAGATGCCCTATTCCGACAAGCAGATGGACAGATCCGTGGACTCTGCCTATGTGAGCAAGGTGGCAGCTAACAATACCCGTAAGAATGCAGGGGACAGTGTTGATCTGGCCGAGACATCATTGGATGACTACAAGAAAGCAAAGGATGACGTCAAGAAAGCTCTGGATGCAGCAGAGGCTGCCTATAAAGCCGAGCCCACATCGGCAGATAAAAAAACAGAATATGAAAAACAGAAAGCAAACTATGAAACAGCAAAAGATAGAGTTGAAAACGCCGAGGTCCAGTTGGACCAGGCTAAGAGGACAGCTCAGAATAGAGAGTTGGATTATTATCTGAGCGAAGAGGACTATGGCCTCGCAGCCCAGAAGAGAGACAACTATTATCTCTACGACAGGACCACCACTATGTTCGGAGCTTATGCCCAGGCAGTTGGTGCAAATGCTTCCGATGTGGGGGCCGATGCTTCTGTTGCCACCTCAAAAGCGGGAGTGCAGACCGCACAGGCAGGGCTGGAGTCGGCCAAGCTGAACCTGGAGCATGCCAATGTCACAGCTCCTGTCAGCGGAACCATCACAGCGATCAATGTCACCCTTCACAACATGGCTTCGAACCAGAGCCCTGCTTATACCATACAGAGCGATGCACCCTGCAAGGTGGTCTTCTACGTGGCAGAGCAGACGGCCAGGAACATACTGCCTGGGACGGATGCAGTGGTCACGAAGGAAGGAAAGGACTACGATGCAAAGATCCTGAGCGTATACGATACCATAGATCCGGATACGGGACTCTTTAAGGTGGAGGCGACCGTGACGGGACAGGGCTCCTCGGAGCTCATAGCAGGCTCCAGCGTGTCCATCAGGACAATAACGAGAAGAACCGACAATGCTCTGACAGTACCCATAGACTCCGTATATTACGACGGGGATCAGGCTTTCCTCTATATAGCGGAGAATGGCAAGGCAAAAAGAGTGGACGTGACCACGGGCATCTCGGATGACGAGACGGTAGAGATCACGGACGGCATCTCGGCTGATGATAAGGTGATAATAACCTGGAACGGAAGCATGAGAGACGGTACCGAGCTTAAGATAAAGGAAACTGCTGCATCTACACCTGCAGAGGAGGCTGAGCAGACAGCAGGAGCAGGAGATATCGAATGAGAGGACTGATAAAGGGAATACTTAACAGACCGGTCACAGTCCTGATGTGCATCATCGCTCTGGTGGTGTTCTTTATCACGGCTATGTCGAAGATCACTCTGAAGCTGACGCCGGATATGGCTATGCCGATGATGGTGGTCATCACTCCTTATCCCGGAGCAGGTCCGGAGGAAGTGGATGAGCTGGTATCGGACAAGATAAGCAACGCAGGACAATCCTTAAGCGGTGTAAAGACCATACAGTGCGAGTCCAGTGAAGGAATGTCGCAGGTACTTCTTGAGTATGACTTCGGTCAGAACATGGACAAGGCATATAACGACCTGAGACAGGCGATAGACGCAGTCAAATCGGAACTGCCCCAGGATGCGAGAAATTACACCATATATGAGATGGATATCGAGGCCATGGACGACATCACGCTTTCCGTGACAGGCAAGTCCGATACGGTAGATGTCCTGGGTGAAGTGAACAACAATATCGAGCCGGAGCTGAAGAAGATCAGTGCGCTGGCCCGTGTAAGCGTAAGCGGAGGAGATGAGAAGTACATAAGGATACAGGTCATACCCGAGTATCTGAACCAGTACGGACTGAGCCTCACAGGGATAGCAAATGCCGTAGGGGCAGCGAACTTCTCAATGCCTGCAGGTACGGCGTCCTACGGTGACCAGGCGATGAACCTCTCTGCAGAGGTGAAATACGATACCATACCCAAGCTCGAGAAGGTGCCCATCACCACATCCAAGGGACAGACCATATATCTGAGCGATGTGGCCAAGGTGACCTACGCTGTCTCCGACAAGACCTCTACCTCGAGATACATGGGAATGGAGAACGTGAGCGTAGGGCTTAAGAGAAAGCAGGCTTCGTCACCGGTGACGCTTTCAAGACAGGTAAAGCCGGAGCTCGAGAGACTGAGGGCAAAGTATCCGGATCTGAACATAGAGATAGAAGAGGATGCAGCGGACGAGATCATAGCAACACTGAAGGGTGTGGCAAAGACCATGGTGGAGGCCGTTCTCCTTGCCATGTTCATCATCTTCATCTTCTTCGGCGATATAAAGGGATCGCTCATAGTGGGAAGCACGATGCCCATATCCATAATGGCGGCCATCATACTGATGCAGGCTGCCGGATTCTCTCTGAATGTCGTCACCATGGCGGCTCTCATCATTGCGATAGGTATGATGACGGACAATGCCGTGGTCGTCATAGAGATGTGCTTCAGGAAGCACCAATCAGGACTGTCGTTTCGGGATGCGGCGTATGAGGGGACGTGCGTAGTGGTGAATGCCGTCATTGGCTCTACCATCACGACTCTGGTCGTCTATCTGCCGCTTGCCATGATGAAGGGACTGATGGCACAGATGTTCAAGCCTCTGGCTGCCACCATCATCTTCTCACTGCTGGCTTCGCTGATCTCGGCAATCTTCCTGATACCCATATGCTTCGCGACCTACAAGCCTGTGGAGCACAGGGACATCATCACCAACCGCATACTGAAGAAGATATCGAAAAAGTACAGGAGAGTATTGAGGGTTGCTCTCAAGTGGAAGAAGAGCGTTCTCCTTGCATCTGTCATACTGCTTGTGGTCACCGTGTTCCTTTCCACCTTCCTTAAGACTGCTCTCTATCCGGAGCAGGATGAGGGTATCATCGATATATCGATAGCCTTCAGACCCAATCTGGATATAGATGCCATGGATGATACGGTGAAGCAGATAGAGGCTTTCGTCGCTCAGAGCGGTGTGGTCAAGAACTACAATTCGGACGTGCAGAGATCGGGAGCGAGAGCAACGGTGGTCGCTCACAAGATAAGAGAGCTCGATACCCCGACACAGGAGATAGTCGACGAATGGAATTTAGCACTGAAGGATATCTCACCGATATGTGAGGTAAAGGTGACTACCGACTCCACTTCGGGGATGTCTTCCAGCGGCTCAGAGAAGGAATACGATATCACGGCCAATGATATAGATTATCTGAAGGAGGCTTCTTCGAAGATCACCAAGATGATGGAGGAGACCGACGGAGTACTGTATGCGACTTCCTCCTTCAAGGACTCCGGTGCCAGGGCGAATGTACAGATAGATCCGGTGCTCGCATCTGCCAAGGGCTTCTCTTCAAAGGAGCTCGCCGGACTCGTCTACAACAATATGTCCGGAGCCAAGGCGACCGATGTCACTATAGACAACAAGAAATATGAGGTCAGGGTGAAGTATCCCGAAGGATACTACGATACAGTGGGCGATGTGGAGAACATGAGCTTCGTGAACTCCAAGGGTGTGAGCGTGCCGCTGACGGAGATGGCGACTATCACCTTCGAGTCGGCACCCATGTCGGTGAGCCGTCAGGACGGAAGATTCGTGGATAAGATCAAGGTCACGATGACTTCGGACGTCAAGGATGAAGTGACAGAGATACTTGATAAGAAAGTCGATGAGTTCATTGAGGTGGATGAGAACCTGACTTATCAGGAGAACATGGAAGAGAGGATGGAGAGAGAGGAGCTCACCTCGATAGGTGTAGCCATCCTGATAGGTATCTTCCTGGTCTTCTTCGTCATGGCAGTGCAGTTCGAGTCGGTGATAGTATCACTGCTCGTCATGATGTGTGTGCCTTTCGCAGGCATAGGCTCCATACTCTTCATGCTCATCATGGGCATCAAGGTGGATATGGTCTCGTCGATGGGTGTACTGATGCTGGCAGGTATAGTGGTCAACAACGGTATCATACTGATAGATATGGCGATGCAGAATCAGGCTGCCGGCATGGAGACGACAGAGGCTCTGGTCGATGCGGGAAGCGGACGTCTGCGCCCCATCCTCATGACTACGCTGACGACTGTCATAGCCATGGTGCCTGTGGCGCTGGGATGGGCAAAGGACGCAAAGACCATGCAGGGCATGGCTGCCGTCATAGTGGGAGGACTTACTGCTTCCACAATACTGACGCTGGTGCTGCTGCCCACCTTCTATCTGATACTCGACAGAGTGAGGGTACGCAGTGCCGAGAGACGCGAGAGAAGGAAGCACAAGCTGGAGCAGAAGGTCGTGGAGCAGGAGATAATGCTCAGGGAAAAGCAGAGAACGGATGCAAGGGTCAATCTTGTGTTCCCTATGGCGGGTGCAGGCACGAGGTTCATGGGCAAGGAATACGGTTGCCCGAAGCCTCTCATAGATATAGCAGGAGAGCCTTTCTTCAAGAGGGCTGCAGACTCGCTGGTGGGGCATGTACAGTACGAGAGGATCATCTTCGTAGTGCTCAAAGAGCATGTGGAGAAGTACGAGATAGACAAGAAGATACGCAGCTACTATCCGGATGCAAAGATAGTGCAGCTGCCTGAGGTGCTGCCCGGTGCCGTGATGACGGCCGTAGAGGGAGCAAAGGCCATACACAACGAGTATCCTGTCATTTTCACTGACTGCGATCTGATGTTCACATCAGAGGATATGTATGAATATTACAGGACAGATGACTATGACGCGGCAGGCACGCTGCTCACATTCAGATCCGACAAGGACTGCTACAGCTATGTGGAGACGGGTGAGTGGATCGATGCCGGCGGTAATACCGTAGAGGTGGCTGAGAAGACCGCAGAGAAGGAGGTCATCAGCGACAGGGCCATCACGGGTGCATACGGATTTATCAACGCTGCTGTGTTTATCAGGGCGGCTGAGAAGTACATGGAGAACTGTCCGTATGACGAGTACTATATGAGCGGCATCTACAACCAGATGATACAGGCCGGACGCAGGGTACGCGTATTCGATACCGATACTTTCCTCTCATTCGGTACACCCGAGGAGCTGAAGCAGGCTGAAGAGTCGCTCAGGAAACAGGAAAAAGAAGAGGATAAGCCGGAGGACAAAACTGAAGAGAAAAAGAAGGATAAGGACTGAACGTTAGCCCAACGGGCACCGGTGCTTTTATTATGCTATAATTTTTACTGTATATGCGTAAAAGAGGCAGCCTGCCGGAGCATCAGATGAACGAGATCAAAAGAGATGAAACAAGAACAGTGGCGCATGTGTCGCTAGTGACTGCGATTGCGGTCTTTTCTGTTGTGCTCGTAATCCTCAACCTGAGAGGCGGATGGGAGAGGTGGGTGATACCCATCATAATTGCCTTAGCTGTCTCATGTCTTGTGATGCATATCACCGCCATGCCCCAGAGCAGGATACGTCTGTACGCATACAGTATCGTTCTCATAGTCTATCTGTTTTATTACAACACAAACACTGACATTCTGTACAACGGCACACCGGTGGTGATGCTTCTTGTGATAGTGATCTCAATGACAAAAGAAAAAAGACTGATATGGGCCTGCATCGTGACAGGTTCGCTGGGGATGGTGATGCGCATATCGGATCCTTTCGAGGCAGGGAGGGTGATATGGCATGTCACTCTGATAGTGGCGGAGGGCGCGATAGCATCAGGGATGCTGAAGTCTTCGGAGAAGTCATCCGAGATCTACCGGGAACGGATCGCGAAGCTCGAGCTGGACAACAAGAGCGCCGATGACTTTCTTGCAAATGTATCTCATGAGATAAGGACACCCATAAATGCGGTGATAGGGCTGACAGGGGTATGCATCGATAAGGAAAAGGATGAAGAGATCGCAGAGGATCTGCGCTCGGTATCCGAGGCCGGCAGACGCATAGCCGAGCAGATCAGCGATATACTGGATTACTCCGAGACGGAAAGAGATTCCATATCGGTCATCATGGAGGATTACAGACTCGCATCCCTGATGAACGATCTGCTCATTGAACTGAAGCCCTACAAATCCCCGGATCTGGAGCTGGTGATAGATATAGACCCGACTCTTCCGGCAGTGCTCAGGACAGATACACTGAAGCTCAAAAGGATACTGTGGCATGTCATACTGAACGGTCTGAAATACACAAAAGAGGGCGGGGTATATGTCGGGATCACATCTACCGTCCAGGAGTACGGCATCAACCTGTGTGTGGATGTGACGGATACCGGCGTGGGTATGACTCCTGAGGAGCTGGAGAGAGTCTTCGAGCGCTTCTACCAAAGTGACTCCGGCAGGACGAGGGTGAGCGGCGGACTGGGGCTTGGCATGCCTATTGCTCTTGGATTCGCCGAGGCGCTTAGCGGATTCCTGACAGTGGACAGCAAGCCGGACGCAGGGACCACCGTTCACATATGCATACCGCAGACCGTCGTGAATGAGGAGCCTTGCATGTCGGTGAGGAGCAAGGATGAATTCAACGTAGGCGCATTCCTGAGATTTGAGCGATATCAGGATCCTAATGTCAGAGAGTTCTATGACAAGATGATACGCAATATCGTAAAGGGTGTGAGGATGACACTCAGGAGGGTGGACAGCATAGAGAATCTGAAGGTGCTGAACGGGAACGTGGAGCTGTCCCATCTCTTTATCGGAGAGAGGGAGTACATGGAGGATCCGGAGTATATCGATTCTCTCTCCGACAGCATGAAGGTGGTCATAGTGTGTGAGGACAGCTTCAGGCCGATGGCCGGCTCGAGGGCAAGTCTTATCAGAAAGCCTTTCTATGGCTTCCCGCTGGTGAGTGCTCTCAATGACACTGAGAGCGATACCGGGCACAGAGAAAAGATGAGGTGTGAGGGTATACGTGCTCTTGTGGTGGATGACGAGCCCATGAACCTGATGGTGGCAAAGAGCATCCTGGACAGCTACGGCATGGAGGTGACCACGGCGGGATCCGGCAGAGAGGCCGTAGAGCTGTGCGAGAAGACGAGCTTTGACATAGTCTTTATGGATCATATGATGCCGGAGATGGACGGTGTGGAGGCTGCCAGACAGATAAAGAGCAGACTGTCGGGAAGGAAGCTGCTGATGGTGGCACTGACGGCCAATGCCGTAAGCTCTGCAAGGGAGATGTTCATGGCAGAGGGCTTCGATGGATTCGTGAGCAAGCCTGTGGATATCATGGAGCTGGAGAGAGTGCTGCGTACTATACTTCCGGAGTCAATGATAACCTACGGAGAAGCAAAGCCGAAGAAGGTCGTAGTGCTCGAAAGGCCGGATGATAAAGAGGATGATTTCACTCTTCTTTCCAGGGCGGGGATCGTGCCGGGCAAGGGTCTGGAGTTCTGTATGAATGACAGGAAGCTCTACGTTTCCGTGCTGGCGGAGTATGCGAACGACTCCGAGACGAAGGTGCGGGAGCTGCAGAAATACTACGATACGGAGGACTGGGAGAACTTCCTGGTACGGATCCACTCCATCAAGAGCTCGTCCAGGATGATCGGTGCCGATGAGCTCGCGAAGACAGCCAGGAACATCGAGGAGGCGGCTCAGGAGATGGATATAGTATATGTGAAGGACATGTTCCCCAAGTTCCTGCCCGAGTATCAGAAGACAGCGGAGGCGCTGCAGAGGATATATGATGTAGATGCCATTCTGGCGGCGGAGGCCACATGACATGATACGCAGGATAAAGGATTATCTGTATGACAGCAGTGTAAATATCCAGGACAGGCTTTTTATCCTGCTTACTATTATTGCTCTTTTCGGCATGGTGATGGCAACGGTCGTGGGAGCAGCCACCGGAGAGAACGCCGCCAGCACCATATCTCTGATAGTTGCTTTCTTTTTCATGAGTGCAGTGAGCTATTTTGGTGCGAAAATGAAAAAGGTCAGAGAGGTAGCGAATTTTGTGGCTGTTATCCTGGTCTATATCCTGTTCCCCATAGTATTTTTCACCAGCGGAGGCATACACGGAGGCACTCCGATATGGTTTATCTTCGCCATCCTCTATGTAGGAATGATCATCAACGGAAAGATGAGGGTGGTACTGCTCATCTCGGAGATCTGCCTGTTTGTGACATGCTATTATGTGGAGTTCACTCATCCGGAGTATGTGATACCGCATTCGGAGGAGGAGTTCTTCTCTGATTCTCTGAGCTCGCTCATCATGGTAGGGTTGATAGTATCCCTGCTCATGGGCTTTCAGATCTATATGTTCAGGAGAGAGAATGAGATCACCCTTAAGCAGAAGGAGGAGATCGATGCCCTGAACAAGGCTCAGAACAGATTCTTCTCCAGCATGAGCCACGAGATCAGGACACCCATAAACACGATCATCGGACTGAACGAGATGATACTGAGAGAGGATGTGTCCGATGAGGTGGCAGAGGACGCGGAGAACATCCAGGCAGCCAGCCGGATGCTGCTGAGCCTGATCAACGATATCCTGGACATGTCCAAGTTCCAGTCGGGACAGATGCAGATAGTACCCTCAAAATACAACACTATAGATATGATCTCCGATGTGGTGACCATGATGAGACTACGCGCCCAGGAGAAGGGTCTGGAGTTCAGGGCGAATATAGCGAAGGATATACCGTCGGGTCTCATAGGGGATGAGATCAGGCTGAAACAGATACTCATAAATGTGCTGAACAACGCAGTGAAGTATACCGGAGAGGGATATGTGATGCTCTCGGTCCAGTGTGAAAAGATCGATGAAGACAGCGTGACCCTGGTGTATTCGGTAAGCGACTCGGGAATGGGTATCAAAAGAGAGAACATACCTTACCTCTTCACGGCATTTAAGCGAGTGGATGAAGAGAAGAATAAATACATAGAAGGTACCGGACTGGGACTTTCCATCGTGAAGCAGCTCGTGGACATCATGGGAGGCAAGGTGACGGTCAACAGCGTATATACCCAGGGGTCGACCTTCATCATAGAGATACCTCAGAAGGTAGCCGACAGGAGCCCCATAGGGAGCCCTGAGATACTTATGAGGCACGGCGGGGAGAGGGCACTGGTATATTCCAGCTCCTTCGAGGCGCCCAAGGCCAGGGTGCTGATAGTGGACGATACAGCGGCCAATCTGATGGTGGCCACCAAGCTGCTCCGCGATACGAAGGTGATGATAGATACGGCCGGAAGCGGCGAAGAGGCGCTGCAGAAAACGCTGAACAATGAATATCATGTGATATTCATGGATCATGTGATGCCCGAAATGGACGGTATAGAATGCATGCATCTGATCAGGACACAGACGGGCGGACTCAGCAGGGATGCCCGGATATCGGTGCTGACAGCCAACGCAGGGGCGGATGTAAAGGAGATGTACCGGAAGGAGGGCTTTGACGGATATGTGATAAAGCCTGTCAGCGGAAAGACTCTGGAATATGAGCTGCAGAGGCTCCTTCCGGATGAGCTTGTGAGTTTGGATACGACGGAGGAGCAGGTGCTGGAGGACAGTACCGCCTGGATCAGGGGAGACAGCAAGAAGTTAAACGTGATCATCACGGTACCGAGCGTGGTAGATCTGCCGAAGGAGCTGGTAGAGAGATATCATATCGGCATAATCCCCATGAAGATCAATACGGATAACGGAAGCTTCAGGGACGGAGTGGATATAGATGCGGAGGCGGTCCTTTCCTATATCGGGAATAAGAACAGGAATGCCAGGATACAGGGAATTGAGCATAACGAGTATGTGAGCTTCTTCGCGGACAGGCTGCAGCATGCCAACAATATCATCCACCTTGCGGCATCCACCAGAGTGACGGATTCGAGTTATCTGGACGCACAGGAGGTCGCGAGAGCCTTCGATAATGTCACGGTATTTGACTCGGGCCATATATCCACGGGGCTTGGAATAATGGCGATTGAGGCCTGCCGTATGGCTGAGAACGGCAGCAGTCCCGAGGAGATCATACAGAAGCTCACTGAGATGAAGAAAAAGGTCCGTACGAGCTTTATTGTGGACAATCTGGATGCTCTGGTAAAGTCGAACCAGATCAATAACAGACTGATAATAGGCATCACCAAGGCCTTCATGATACATCCCGTGATGGCGATGAGAAGAGGAAAGATGAAGCTTGCGGGGATCTATCTGGGGACGAGGGAGCATGCCAGAAAGAGATATATCCTCTCCATGGTGGGCAGGCTGAAGAAGGCCGACCGAAGTGTACTCTATATCACTCATGTGGGACTGGAGCGCAGGGAGCTGGAGTGGATAAAAAATGAGGTGCTTAAAAGAGTGTCCTTTGATAAGGTCTATATCACCCGGGCTTCTGCGTCCATTTCGGTCAATGTCGGGACCGGGACCTTCGGGCTGCTTTACAGACCCAAAGATGAGTGATGAAATGCGAAGAAGAGCCTCGGCCTTTGCAGCAGTCATAGCTGTCCTCGTATTCAATACATGCACGGTGTCCTATGCAGGACAGCTGAAGCAGGGACAGGGAGCCCGTAAAGTCACGGCAGTCATGGTCGGAGATGTGCTGGCACATGACAGGATACTTCAGGATGCAAGAAAAGATGACGGAGGTTATGATTTCAGCGGACTCTTCGTCAATGTGAAGCCCGCGGTGGAGGCTGCGGATATCGCCATAGTCAATCAGGAGACCATACTCGGGGGCAGCAGTCTGAAATATACCGGGTATCCTTCGTTCAATTCCCCCTATGAGCTGGCAGATGCAGAGGCGGATGCAGGGTTTGATGTGATCCTGCAGGGGACGAACCATGCCCTGGACAGAGGGGCTAAAGGGATAGAGAACTGTCTGGCTTATTGGGAGACACACCATCCCGGTATAGACGTGGTCGGGATACACGACAGCGAGGAGGACAGACAGGAGATATGCATCAGGGAGTGCAACGGCATAAGGATCGCCGTGCTCAACTACACCTATGGTACCAACGGTATACAGATGCCGAAGGGGAAGGGATATCTCGTAGACTATCTGAGCGAGAAGAGAGTGAGGGATGAAATCTTAGCGGCAAAGGCTGCATCGGATATCGTCATGGTGTGTCCTCATTGGGGAGATGAGTATAAGACCGGCGTTTCGAGGGAGCAGAGAAAGTGGGCAAGGATCTTCATGGAGAGCGGTGCGGACATCGTGATAGGTACGCACCCCCATGTGATAGAGCCCTTTGAGCTGATGAGAGATGAAACTGGACGTACGATGCCCGTATATTACTCTATCGGCAACTTCGTGAATGCCACAAGCGGAACGGGTGCCGGAGTGATGAACCGTATGGTGGGAGGTATGGTGTATGTGTCCATCATAAAGGACAGCAACGGAAATGCAGCCATATCGGGGACGGCCGTGAGACCGTTGGTATGTCATCTGGGAGAGGGACGTACCAGTGCATATTTCCTCGACGACTATACGGAGGAGATGGCAGATGCCAACATGATCAGGCTGCAGGATCCTTCCTTTTCAAAAAAAGCGTGCCATGAGCTTGTACAGAGCATATGGCCGTCATTATAAGGAGCATTCCTGTAATTCGGAAATAATGCCAATAGAATAAAATGAAACCTCGCGGTATGATGAAGGTATCATCTTGGACGGATGAAAATACCAAATCATAGGGAGGTTTCACCATGAACTTAACACAGAATGACAGGCTGAATCAAGTAACAGCGGACACGTTAGTAGTAGGTGTCGATATAGGGTCTCAG
>Ga0256405_10005237_pt1 | contig 22826 bp, 18 predicted proteins | sample RumenRJG_02DNA_FD_189096 | JGI IMG/M metagenome (GOLD analysis project Ga0256405, IMG submission 189096) | Bovine rumen microbial communities from Lethbridge, Alberta, Canada - RJG_02 | ecosystem: Host-associated > Mammals > Digestive system > Stomach > Rumen | place: Canada: Alberta... | reverse complement strand
GCCGTAATTTATTGTATAAGACAGACAGCGTGAAAATGCAGGCGACCAAATATGTGATTCAGGCAATCGGTAGAATGTGCCGCACCTTTCTCAAAAGTCCGGAGATTTTTATTTATGCCGAGAAGAATCTGCTGGATAAAATCAGTCCCTATGAAATTCTGCGCCGTGTGACGCCGCCAGAAATGGAAGCGCTTGCACAGCTATGCTGCAAGCTATCTGTCGAAGAAACAGACGACGAGAGACAATTGCTCAATAACGCGGAACGGATTTCCAGCAACGGTATGCAGAATATCCTTTCTCTGCTGTCAAGAAGTTGGACAGAGCACAGCATGGAGATTTGGCGAAATCTGAGAGAAACCGTTCTGCGTTATCCCACTGCCTCGTCAGAGGTTCGTGCTGCCAATTCCGTTGTAAAGGAGCTATATATCACCGGCGGAGGAAAACGAAACCGCTATCTGTATTCGCAATACTCGGATTATGCCAACGTCACGCTTGATTTTAACAATGATGAAATCGGCTTCCGCAACAGCCCGCGCGCAAAAAGAATGGGCGATACCGGAGAAGCAGCAGTTTACCGTATGAATGAGCAGGAGTCAGGTTTAACCGCAGCACTGCGATATCGTGGCATGAGGGAGTATTTTCAAACTAAGGATTACGCGCTGAGCTTTGAGGAACAGGAATATTTGCTTAGTCCGGTGCTGTTCCATAACATTTATAAGGGAGCGCTCGGCGAGGTGTGCGGCGCGTTTATTCTGCGGCAGGAAAGAGGCATTATTCTGCGACCGATTGAGGATGCTCAGCGCTTTGAGTTTTTTGACTTTGAGATGGGCGATGGTGTATATGTTGATTTTAAAAATTGGAAATTGACCTTTCAGAGCGACCGACAAAGCCAGTTGGAAAAAATCAGCCGCAAGCTTGACGCTATCGGCGGTAAGCGTGTATATATTATCAATTTGTTTGGCTATAGCGGAAAAACGCCGGGGGAGAATCACGACAGACGTATTGTAGAAATTCCCGGCTTGATTGACGAAAACGGAAGAGTCATACGCAATAATTTGAATTGGATAAAGGAGGAAGACTACAGTGTTGACAAACAGGTTTGAAGTGACTTTTGACTATGAAAACATCAACCGAGATTTTGACATTTACGCGGTAACAAAGGAATCAAAAAAGCTATATAAGACCAATATTCTCGACCTTCCGCGTGCACAGTTCCATGCAAGAGCAGTGCAATATTTATGGGGAGCTACAGCGCTTGTCTTGTTTGACAAGCATACGGTACAAGAGAGTGTTTTCCGCACTATGCTTCAAGAAAATTACCCCGATGTTAAGGTAATGCGGATAGATGTGATGAACGAATCGGAAAGGCAAAAGTGGTTAAAAAAAGACGAATATCTTCTATTAAATCTCTTAATCAACACATTGAAATCGCCAAAAAACCAACCGTTTTGTTATAACAACCTTACAGGTGCATTGTACTACCGTTGTTCTGAGTGGAGATGGAAGAATTTTATTTGGTTTTTAAACATTCATTTTGATTACGATATGCTGTTGCAGCTTTCTGTCACAACTTTTATGAGAGTGACAAAAAACGGCAACTATTTGTTTGACGAAAACACCGGTTCCTTCCGCAAACGGCTGAGCGAGGATGACTGCCGTGGGGAACTGTATATCAAACATTCCTATTTGAAAAAACATAATACAGTGGATTTTATCCGCTATAGGGATTTTCAGGAATTTTGCAAAAGCAAGCTCGGCGTCATGGAGCGGTTTTTGCGTGACGTCAAAGAAAAGCTCGGAAATTATCTGACGCTAAAGGCGGCTTTACCGGGAGAAACGACGATTGTGAAACCTAAAAAGCGGAGCAACAGCGATGACAATATCAAGCGCCTTCTTGCAGATTACAGTCTGAATATTTCTGACTGTGTCGACAGTGAATTATCAAAAGATGTTATTGTGCAGTTGGTACATAAGCTATGGGAAAAATATCACGTAGAGGTGCAGATAGGTAATTTGCAGAAAGGCATGCTGAATCTGCGTATTATCCATAACGGAAACTATTACGGAGACCACGAGGAGCTTCATGATCCTCACGAGGACGATGTCAGCGGATATATTGTCCAGCATGTGACGGTGGAGGACTTTGTCAAAAAAACAACCGGAGAGATTGCCAAACACGGTTTTCAAAAGATTATGGAAGAACTGTTGATAAAAACGGACAATCAACAGCGGAAAATGACGGCATTTGACTGGGAAAGCTTGCAATTAAGTCACCCATATTTATTTGCTGTCCGTCGGCGCGATCCGGACGATTCCGATAAGAAGGAATATGTTTACTATCAGGTTAAGGTCAATCCCGACGGCAGTCTGGATTATGATTGCTTTAACAGCAAAGAGGACGTAGCATTCGAGAAACACGAAAAGTTGATTCGTGCGTATGAGCGGCTTGCAGCAGCTTTATACCGGCAGGGAAGTGAAATCGAATGTGTCATGGAAGATGGTGAGGGCAATTATCACGCTATTGGAAAAACAAAGGAATTCACACGTCCGGATACTTCCATCTTGTATGATGTGCTCTGTCAGACCCAGCCAAAAGCCGTTGTCCCGAAAGAGAAATTGCTCAGCTGTCTCGACACCTTTATTGCGACCCATGAAGCGCAAAAGTCGGCTGCTCTTGCGCTGAAGACGCAGATTCTGCAGTATGAGGATATTCCGACAAAAGGAAGTATTCACAAGATGATGAATATGAAATCCAATGATAATATTGTCCTGAACCGCTGGCTGCACGAGGAATGCGGTCTATGGATTTATTCTGAATATAAAAGCGCGGCAAGCGGTACTGAAATGAAAAATCTCGAAAAGATTCAATACTATCCTGACAAGTGGGACGGTAATAGTTTTTACTACTTTGTTGGTTCAAAAAACGGCGCAAAAGATACCGTCAGCTGCGCGTGTACTATACGCCGTGTGACGTCTGAAACCAAACTGATCACGCCGGATTTCCTGTTCTCTATGCTGGCGGTTGATTTTGTTCGTCACGGGCAGTATACGGTGATTCCGTTTCCTATAAAATATCTGCGGGAATACTATAAATTGTAAAACTTAGGTTAAGTATGATCTTATAATTTGCTATAATTTAAGCATATTTCAAAAATTAACAGACGTGCAGGTGTGGTTTGTATTCTGCTTGCATGTTCTTTCGTTTTTCAGTTGATTTGAATGGAATTATATATTAATAACAAAAGAGGTTGTTCCATAAATAAATATGTGTTAGAATATCGATATAGAAAAACATGATTTGTTGAGAATTAATACGAGGAGTGAAACACATGACGACGCCATTACATGCTGCATCCGGAAGTACGGCAGAGGACATATTTATTGAGTTATTCTCTGATACCTTTGGTGCGGAAAAAGCCAGTTATCTTTATAGCCAGTATCACTTCTATGATATTTATAACAACGACCGTTTTGCGGATTTTATGATTGAAAACGGTGCAAAGAGAATTGCAATCGAGATTGATGATGAAGCCAGCCACAATCCAAGACTTGTTTCCGACAACAAGTTTTATGATGACTTGCTCAAACAGAACAGCATGATTCATCTTGGTTGGGATGTTTACCGCTGGGCAGTTCGCCAAATGCAGTTGCAGCCCGATACGATCAAGGACGAGCTGCGCGTTTTTTTAGGTTCTTCACCGCATTTCCGCGAGGTAACAGACTACCTTCCATGTCAGCGGAGCAAGGCGATTGAAGCGGACAATCTGGAACTGAAAGAACACCAGAAGGAGGCGCTGAACGCGTTGGAAGAAATGCGTCAGCGACATGAAACGATCGCTTTGATTTATCACGCTACCGGTACAGGCAAAACCGTGACAGCAGTAACGGACGCGAAACGTATCGGGAAACGCACGCTATTTATCGCGCATACCAACGAGCTGGTCACACAGGCAGCAGAGACTTTCAGAGCGCTGTGGAGTGAAGTCAGCACCGGCATTTATATGGGTGTACAGAAGGAAAAAGATGCGTTTGTAGTTTGCGGAAGCGTACAAAGTATAGCGCTGCACACAGAAGAATTCAGCGAAACAGCTTTTGATTATCTGATTATTGATGAAGCACATCACGCATCCGCAGAAACTTATCAGAAGATCCTTGCGCATTTCAAACCGTCCTTTACCCTCGGACTGACAGCGACGCCGGAGCGTGCCGATGACCAGAATATTCTGGATATTTTCAAAAACACAGCGCATAAGCTCGATATCAAAACAGCGGTAGAAATAGGTGAACTTGTGTCGGTACGCTGTATTCGGATACATACCAATATTGACCTGACAAAGGTGCGCTTCAACAGCGTGCGTTACAATATACGCGACCTTGAAAGTAAGATATTTGTTCCTGACCGTAACAATCTGATCGTCGATACTTTTATGGAATATGTAGCTGATAAGCGGACGGTGATTTTCTGCGCCAGTGTAAAGCACGCAGAGGAAATCGCGTCAAAAATCCGTGAACGCAGTGTGCCTGCGCAGGCGGTTTCGGGAGGAATGAAGCAGTCCGATAGAAGCGAAATATTGGCGAAATTCAAACGCGGAGACATCAAAGCACTTTGTGCCTGCGACTTGTTGAATGAGGGCTGGGATTGCCCTGAAACAGAGGTGCTTTTTATGGCTCGTCCAACTATGTCAAAGGTGCTCTATACCCAACAGCTTGGCAGGGGAATGCGGCTGAGCGAAGGCAAAGATTTTCTGATGGTATTTGATTTTGTCGATAACGCCAGCCAGTATAATATGCCGTATTCATTGCATCGGCTGATGAAACTGAAGGATTATCAACCGGGCAAACGTGTCCTCGGAACCAGACAGCAAATGCAGGAGGATGATGAACTTTACCGCAAAGGGGAAAAGCCGGAAGCGTTGATTGATTATCCAGTCAGTGCAACGGATTACGAAGCGGTAGATGTATTCAACTGGCAGGATGAAGCGGCAGGAATGCTTTCACAGATGGAATTTATCCGCAGGGTTGATGTGCAGTCTGAAACCGTCGAACGGTATATTCGGGATGGAAGGATCATCCCGGATATGATTGTACCGCTCAGTGAGCATAAAAAGCTGAAATACTTCAGGGAAGAAACGTTGGTTGCTGCAGCCGGAGAATTTGGTTGGACGCTTATCAACGATGACAACCGCAAAGAGCTTTTCCTGAATATGGTGCGTCAGATGGATATGAGCTACTCCTACAAGCCTGTTTTGCTGAAAGCAATTTTCACGAATGCTGACAAAGACGGACGTGTATCGATCGAAACGATAGTGGCATATTTCAAAGATTATTACGAGAATAGAAAAGCAAGAGGGTTAACGCCGGAAAAACCAAATAGTATTTTTGCCAAAGGCGGATATACCGACACGGAAGCACGAAGAAATATTCTTTCCAATCCCTTCAAACGGTTTGAGGATATGCAAATGCTCCATCACACAAAAACACTCGGTATCATCGAGATCGAACCGACAGTCTGGAAGCATCTGACTGATGATGAAAAGGCTGAAATCCTGCGCATTTGTGATGAGAAGTTAGATAAATATTTTGAGAGGATTTCCGGAGAAAAGAATTGAGGACGAAACCATGACCGACAACAAATCCGCGTTTGCGGTGAATCAGTACGACGAGAACGTGCGGAAGGTGATTCCGCATTATGATGAGATATACGAGCAGATTTTCAGCGTGATAACCACCTATTGCGGCGACAAGCCGCTGGCGGTTCTGGACACCGGCTGCGGTACAGGCAATTTCGGTGTGATGGCGCTGAACAGGTTGAACTTGACTGAGCTGGTGCTCTGCGATCCTTCCGAAAAAATGCTTGCAGATGCCAAAAAGAAGTTAGCGAATCAAGGCTGTGAATATCATTGTATCGGCTCGGAAAAGCTGGAATTTTCAAACCGCTTTGATATTGTCACGGCGATCCAGTCGCACCATTATTTCGACCGCGCAACAAGAGAAACGGCGGTCAAAAATTGCTTCAACGCCTTGAAGCCCGGCGGTATCTTTATCTGCTTTGAGAACACCGCGCCGTTTACCGAATGCGGCAAAGACTTTTTGCTGAAACGTGTGGAAGCCTTTGGTTTATCTGCAGGAAGAACGCCGGACGAAGTGCGGTCACATTCCGCAAGATACAACACCGAGTATTTCCCGATAACGATAAAAGAGCACTTGGAGCTGCTCGAAAGAACAGGCTTTGCCGCCCGCGAGTTGTTCTGGCATTCTTATATGCAGAGCGGATTTTACGCGATAAAGGAGTAAAAGATTGATGGCGGAACACAATATTCTTTCCGTTACCTGCCGTGAACAATTCAGGGAATGGCTGACGCTTCACGCGGCGGAAGAAAGCGAATGCTGGGTAGCTGTCAAGCGCGGCAAACCTGTTGAACCGGACGGCTTTTATTATATTGACGCGGTTGAGGAAGCGCTGTGCTTCGGCTGGATCGACAGCATTCAAAAGCCCGTCAACGGCGTGAGAATGCAGCGGTTCAGTCCTCGCAAGAAGAACAGCCCGTGGACGGAGCTTAACAAAGAGCGTGTGCGCAGGCTAGAAAAATTGGGGCTGATGACAGACGCCGGCAGAGCCGTTCTTCCGGCAATGGGGGCAAGGAGCTTCCGCGTTGATCCCGATGTTGCAGCCGCGCTGAAAAAAGCGAGAGTCTGGACGCGGTTCAAATCTTTTCCGCCTCTTTACCAACGTGTGCGCGCTTACAATGTGGCGTTCTACAAAACGCGCGACCGCGATGTCTATGAAAGATCGCTCGCCCATCTGATCGAAAAAACCAAAGCCGGTGAGATGTTCGGCGAATGGGACAACTACGGCAGACTGTCGGAGTGATTATTTGTAAATACGATCTTCCTTTTTAATGAAAGCAATAAAAGCAGGCTCAGCGAATGTGCGCTGAGCCTGAAACTATATAATGATTAATGTTGCTTCTGCCGTTCCAGAATACATTCTATGACTCTATCCGTTATTACCCCGCTATCGCGCTTGGGATAGTATTCGAGCAGCGGAGATAACATTTCCTTTAAATTATCTCTTGAGAAACGCGGCAATTCTAACACGGATCCGAATAAAGCCCTTGTCGTTTTTAATTCACGGTTAAATGTCATGCCGAACGGACTTGCAGTTAATGACTTCATCAAACCCTTTGGCTCGATATCGTTTCTGAGAATTTGCATATTTGAGAGCAAACCAGCGCCGTTATCGAATACCGGGCAGTAATCATATTTGTTGCCTTCTCTTATTACCGCGATATTATTTAAATGCCTGTCATCGTTAAGAATCAATGAATCAATTTCAAATAACAAAGTTAAATACCTTGGAAATTCTTTTAAGCCTGTGATTTCGCTGACGGTATTTGCTAAGTATTCGATACGTTTTTTATCGCTTTGAAGACTTGCAAGTTTTCTTTTAATAGAAACATCGTAACACTTTTTAAAAAGGGCGCTGACGGTAATAATTGATTGATTTTTCTTCAAAAAGTTTTTGCTGACACATGCAACACGTTCAAATCCATGCAGATTAATTATCTGCATTTCATATCTCACAAACGTAAACGGAGTTTCCTTTTCTATATTGCTGAATTCGAGTAGTTTTGAAGTCATAACCTCTGCCAGTGCCTCATATCCGAATTGGTCGAGCTTGTACCAATACCCATCCTCAAGCCACTTTTCCTGGTTGCCTTTTGATGAAGTCTCAGCTATTTTATCGTTAGTTGCAAGCTTAATCGTCATAGTTCAGTCACCTTTATCCATTGATGATCTTCTGCCATTCTGCCTTCGGTTTTTCTAATAATATCGAGCGGGTTATATTCATCTATTTTCCATGTGTCAAGATAATCCTGCAAGCCTGCTCTGGTTCTTGGAATACACCTATCCTCCAAAAACTCGGAATAGTCTTGCCAATTGGGATTTGATTTTACGCCGAACGCGGTAAGAACAATATCGTCTGTATGGTTTTTCACTTTTATAATTTTATCGGTATAATCCGCAATTATTGTCGTGCACAGATTATTAAAGTTATAGTAATCAAGTCTTAGTAGTTTATGCGACCTTCGGGACTCAATAAACCTGTTTATATCCAAGGCCTTATTAATAATTATTTTGTCACCGTCAAAAGCCAACTCAACATCACGGTAATTTTCATTTAAACCAAGCTGTTCAATCCAGCTGTTCGGAATAGTTACCCTATATGTCTTACTCTTTTCGGACGCAGTTCCGCCGGATTTGTTTATTATTAATTTAGCATTTCTTGTTTCCATAGTATCACCGTAATAATTTTATCCTATTCGTAACGAATAGTCAAGATAGATCTCTTTATTCTCGAAAAAAATGATTGTATAATTATAACGAACGCCAGTTGCACAAGTTTGTGTAACTGGCGTTTTGTCATCCAACAACTAATTTATTTGTTTTCTTGAGATACTTGGCAGGGATGGGGTTGTCAAGTTTCCATGTGATGTTCATCGGGCGTGAACCGGTGTGACTGACGTAGTTAGCCGTACCAAGATATGTGTATGCTTCAGTAGTGCCGAACTTTCTGTCAGCTTTAAATTCTCTGACAAACAGCAGTATTCTGCTGCCACGTTCCTTGTGGAGGATATATCGCTGACCGGTTGCAGAACTTTCCGAAGTAGTGCTTTGGCTTTGCCAGTGGAACAGTTCGCTGTTGATTGAATAATCATTGTACATTGTGGTTGGCGAGTAATCTTTGTCGGATTTATTTAGGGTTATAAAGAATATATCAAGCTGTTTTTCGGGTAACCACTTCACACCTTCACGCAAGGATGATGGTTTCATAAAGTCGAGCGCCGCCAAAATCTGATCACGGGTATAGGTGCAGTGCAAGTCAAGTGGACAATCAAAGCCCACTTCAACCGGCTTATCAATAAAGTCTATTTTATCAAGCTTATACCGGAGCAGTTCTGTCAGCTCATGCAGCATAACGGTACTGTCTGAAAGGGTTTTCAGATTATCCGCTACTTCCGGAGCGTTCCAATCTTCAACGGTTTTTAGAAATACGCTGACATAAAACATTTGCATCATACGCTGTTCTATATCAGAAAGCTTTGAAACATCCAGAGAAGATAATTTCGGTAAAACAGTCAACAAAAATTTAATCCATCGGCGCGAATCAATGCTAACTAAACGGACAAATGCTTTTTTCAGTGTTTCTTCCGCTGGCTCATCAAAATTATCAATCACATCTGCGCGGGCACATAGACGTGAGAAGGAGTCGAATTTATATATGTTGCGCGGATCCAGATGATGATAATGCAAGAAATTCGCAAGCGTCAGCGCAAGCCCGGTATCTTCCTCGAAAGCGGCAATCTTTGCAATTAATCCGGCAGTGTTGCCGTAAGAAGAACGGATATTTTCAAGTATATATTTTGCCGCTTTCTTTTCAAGCTGAACATAACAGCCCTTTGGCAGGGAAATGAAACCGTCTTTGATTTCTCGGGTAACGCCACGGGTTGTGTTTGAGAGAAGGGCGGCAAACTTATCCTCAAAATTGTATTTCTTATTAGCTTGTCCGATGAAGTCAAGTACAGTTAGACAGTCTTTGTTCTCTGCTAAGCGAAGTCCGCGACCGAGCTGTTGTAAAAATACTGTCAGCGATTCGGTAGGACGTAAGAAAAGAATGGTGTTTACTTCCGGGATATCTACACCTTCGTTATAAATATCGACAACAAAAATGAAGCGGATCTCACCTGAAATAAGTAGCTGTTTAGCGTTCTTTCTCTCATCGTCAGCAGATTTTCCTGTCAGATAAATAGACGGGATTCCCTGTTGATTAAAGTAGTTGCTCATAAATTTGGCGTGTTCAACCGAAACACAAAATCCAAGTCCTTTTACATCGTCGATATCAGTGACGTATTTGAGCAGTGAACGCACTACCAAATCTGCGCGCATAGTAGAAGCAGCACCGTTAATGGTGTAAATCTTTGACAGTTCCGATTTATCATAGCCGCCGGCTGCCCATTTGAGTTTATCAAGATCAATGCTGTCGGTTACGCCGAAGTACTGAAAGGGCGAGAGTAGTTTTCTGTCAATCGCTTCGGGCAAACGGATTTCCGCGGCGATACGGTTATTAAAATACGGCATTATTGTTTTGCGGTCCATACGTTCCGGGGTTGCCGTTAGGCCAAGCAAAATTTTTGGCTGATAGTAAGACAGCAGTTTTTGATATGATGGTGCGGCGGCATGATGGAATTCATCGACGATAATATAGTCATAAAAATCCGCTGTTGTCTTTTCTGTGAAACTCTGTGAGTTGAAAGTTTGAATTGAAATAAACAGATTATCAATGCTTTCTGGCTTGTAATTGCCGACAAACATCTCACCAAAATTTGCGTCTTTTAGTACTGCGCGGAAGGTGTAAAGACTTTGTTTAAGGATTTCTTCACGGTGTGCAACAAACAGCAAACGGCAAGGTGTTTTTGGATTCTGTTTTCTGAATCTTTTATAATCAAGTGCTGAAACAACAGTTTTGCCTGTGCCTGTTGCAGCAACAACGAGGTTATGATAATAACCTCTGACAGCACGTTCTGCTTCTAATTTATCGAGTATTTCCTGCTGATATGAATAGGGAAGAATATCAAGCGTGTAAAGTTCATCATTGTTGGAATCAAAATATTTTTCTGATTTTAACGCTCTTGCCAAGCGTTCCTTTTGTCCCTCGTCGTAGTATTCAAATTCATTTGAGTTCCAATAGCTTTCGAAAGTGGCTGCAATTTTATCGATTGTTTCCGGCAGGTCTTTGTTTGCAACTTTAACATTCCATTCCAATCCGCTCGATAAGGCAGCGTTAGACATGTTTGATGAACCGACATATGCGGTGGTGAAGTCCGTGTCACGATAAAACACATAGGTCTTTGCGTGTAATCTTGTACGCTTGGTGTCGTAGCTCACTTTTATTTGAGTGTTGGGTAGATTGCGTAGTTCTTCAATCGCCTTAACATCAGTTGCGCCCATGTAGGAAGTGGTAATAATTCGCAATGTTCCGCCGTTACCGGTGAATGTGGTCAGCTCATCAATTATCAGTCGCAAACCGCTCCATTTGATAAAGGATACAAGCATATCAATGCGGTTGCAGGATACGATTTCTTTTTTGAGCTCGGTGAACATCTGCGGTTCATGGATAGCGCCGGTGAATAAGCTGCTCTGCGCGATAGATGTTTCCGGTCGAATGATTTTAGCTTTTTCATCAAAAGCAATGATGTTGTTTTTCTTTTCGAATACAGCGAGAAGCTGTTCCGCGCGTTCTGCAACCGAGAGTGTATCAAAGTCGGATTCCTTTGTTTCTTGGATAATGGTATTTATGATTTTGTTTGCAAGATTAACCTGATTATCTAAGCTGCCACCATTGTCTTTGATGTTTTTCAAACCGCGCAGCACGACCTCGGAGATATACTCCGACAAGGTTTTAGCCGCTTCTGCGGCGTCTATTTTCTCAGCTTGAGTAAGTTTTTCCGTTGTCGACAGCTCTGAGTCTATTCCTTTGTTAATTACCTGTTCATAAAGTCCATCGTGAAGCATAACATCCTCGAAAATATTTCTATAATAGTTAAAATTTTAGCTTTAATTTTTTCTTGATTTATTATAAATTTTAGATTAGCTTTTGATAATCGGAATTGACATCAGCTCTCTTGTCCTAACAGCGATTTGTTTTTCTATAGCTGTCAGTCTTTCCTCCGGAAGATTGATCGACGGGTGTCTTTCAAATTTGAAATTCAACAGCCTGCGGAGCTGAGATTTTTGTTTACTTCCCATTACTGCTTTGCAGACTTCCTCAAATGAAACGCCGTAAGGTGTTGTTCTTGTATTTGCGTACTCATCGAGATTATTGATGTCATCCGCCATAGCAAAGTTAAACAAAGATAAGCCGTTATCGAATATCGGCGCGGGTTTCAAAATTTTGCCAGTATGGTTGTCGCGCAATACGCCGAAATTACCGAAATGCCTGTCCTCGTTGTATATTACCGCGTCAAACACCAACATACTGCATAGCGCGTCGTAAAATTCCTTGCCGAGCGAGGAGTAATAATCCAGCGCGTTTTTCAGCGTCCTGTCATTTATCAAACGGCTGATCGGTACGAAAGACGTGTTGATATCCGTAAACAGCCGGCATTTTGAGGCGAGGATGCCTTTCCAGTTTTCAAGGTCGTATTCAATACAGTCAAGCCACATCGCTTTTGCGATTTGACAGGCGTAGTACTCGCTGTAAGGTTCATTTCCAGCGTTTACCGCGCCATCTGTACCGCCCTTGTACAGATAGATCCCGTCATCTGCAATATTCCGCCAAGCCTTGCGGAGCATACCGTTTGTCGTAAACTCCGGAGAGATGGAAAACGCTTTGTCGGAGCTTCCTACACCTGTGTACGCCACCAGAGACAACGCTTCCGAAAACGGATTTTCAAACAGGTTGTACAGGTCGAATTTTCCGTTGAACTCAACCGGCGTTACCCAATAGCTGTCGTTCAAAGAAAGCCCCAGGCATACGTCAATAATTCCCTTCGTATCATTACTGCTTAAGCCGAAGGTTTTTAAAATCTCGTCAACGAACGCTCTGTTTTTTGGAATTACGCGGTGCGAAAGCCATTTGACAATCCCTTTTGATGTCAGCTCCATATTGACGGGCAGTAAATGCATTTTGCTTTCATCAAAGGAGAGCACTTCGGCAACCAAGCCTTCCAAGCCTTTTTCTTGCAGAGAAAAGGTGACGAGGACATCATCATAAAGTTTTAAATGGTATGTGTTAATCGTTTGCGGGCGCTTTTCTTCCAACAAAACGCTGACGTCTTTGTCGAGCGCGTTTGATATTTTTATCAGTAGATCGAGAGTTAGATTTTGACCACCGTTTTCAATGCGGCAAATGTTGGAGCGCTGTGTGCCGACCAATTCGGCAAGCTGCGCCTGTGACAAACCCTTTTCAAGCCTTGCCTGCGTCAGCTTAGCGACAATCTCCTGACGTTTTGAGGTAATGTCATTTCTGTCAGTCATCGTTTTCACCTTCTTTTTTATTATGTTATCATATATGATAACATAAGTCAATGAAAATCTTCTTTCCGGCGGTTATCTTTGATTACAGCGTATCAATTTTTGACACATATAACTGTTGTTATTCAGCGGAAAATATGGTATAATTATAGAGTAAAGGCGGTGAGAAAATGAGCGATAAAATTCCATTCGATTTTGACGAATATATCCGTCAGAGCGAGCCCTCGAAACAGAAAAAGGGCTACATTTGGCAGACGGCTATCGGTTTGCAGGATGTTGACGGATTGAAGCCGTCGGAATATTTGATCGAGACCGCGAAGAAGAATATTGACGGCGATATCACTCTTGAAGAAGCCAATGACCTGATCCACGGCTACTATGAGAGCAAAACCGCGCGGCTTGATGTTGACGAACGTACAGAGGAAGCGGACAAGGTTTCCGCGCGTATCGCTCAGCTCCTTTCTGAGGACGCGTTCGTTTTCTCGCCGAATCAGTTGATAGCTATTCACCGCAGACTGTTTGACGGCATTTATAAATTTGCAGGCGTGATCCGTGATTACAATATTTCCAAACGCGAATGGGTATTACAAGGCAAATCCGTAGTCTACGCAGGTTCGGATACTATCAGAGATACTATGAACTATGATTTTGATTTGGAGAAAAGATTTGATTACAGCGCTCTCAGCATAGACGAAAGCATCAAACACATCACCGGATTTATCGCGAATATGTGGCAGATACATCCGTTCGGCGAGGGCAATACCAGAACGACCGCTGTGTTCGCGATCAAGTATCTTCGCTCTCTCGGGTTCAATGTCACAAATACACTTTTTGCCGACAACTCGTGGTATTTCAGAAACGCGCTTGTAAGGGCGAATTACGCCGATATTCAAAATGGCATTTACGAGGACAAGAGTTATCTTGAAAAGTTTTTCAGGAATCTGATCCTCGTTGAAAATAACGAGCTGAAAAACCGTTATCTTTTGATCGGAGCGGATTTATCGACGACTGAAAAAATCGGCGATAACGGAAAAATCGGCGATAAAAAATCGGCGATAAACACTCGCACGAAACAGGCGATACTTGATTTTATGAAGGGTAAGGATTTTGTAAAAGCGAGTGATGTTGCCGAAGCGATCAACCTCAAACCGTCGCGCACAAGAGATTATCTCGGTGAGTTAGTAAAGGAAGGTGTCATTATCGCCGATGGCTCTAACCGAAACAGAATATATAAACTGAAAAAGTAACAGCTGTTTTCCGGCGGTTATCTTTGATTACAGCGTATCAGAATTTGACTTGAAGAAACGAGCGGAGGGGCTATAATGCAGATAGCAATGGAGGCGATTTGATGGAAAAGTATCTTGATTTTTTGAATAGAATTTCCTATCAGCAAGCGGAACTTCTGATTGGCGAAGGGATTTTTTCGCCGCATAAAAGCCTGTCTGATAAGGTAAACGTCGAAAATAGTTTTCGTACTTTTTACGGAGATACCGTTGTTTTTGACCTTGACAGACAGACGAAGGAACGTATTTCAGCATTGATTGAAAAGTTGTATGAAGCGGTACCCGAGTGCTTTTGTAATAAGCTTGATTCGCACACACTGCATATGACATTGCACGATTTGAGCGTATTTGTTAAAAAGGAAGAAGCGGTATCAATGACTGCTGAAAACGAGACTAAACTGATAGAGCTTCTCAAAGATAATCCGATTTCGCTACAGACCATCAGAATGAAAACCAAATTTATTATAAATATGCTTGATATTAGTCTGGTGCTCACTTTAGTGCCCGCGGATGAGAAAGAGTGGGACAAGTTGCAAAAGCTGTATACGTTGCTCGACAACGTGAAAATTTGCGATTATCCGTTTTTAACGCCACACATTACCCTTGCCTATTATAACTACAATGGATTCAATGCTTCATCCCTTGCAAAGCTGAAGGGTATCGTCAGAGATCTGAATCAACAGTCCTTTGAAATAACTCTTAACACCAACAAGTTGTTTTATCAGCATTTTACTGATATGAATCATTATGAAACTGTTTTTGCATTGACAGACAATCTCTGACCACATACCCGACCATAATGCCGTCCGGAGCACTTGGAAACAGTGCAGGCAAGAGCGCTGAACAGCAACTTTTCCGGAACGGAAACCACTATATTTTGTTGTATGGAAATATTATCAGACTATTCTGTTTCTTTGGGAGCAGGATGTCGGGGGTTCAAGTCCCTTCACTCCGACCATAATAGTACAGGGAGATACCAAAAAGGTATCTCCCTGTACTATTTTAATCAAGCAACGGAGGAGTGAAGGGACTTGAAGGCGAGCGTGTCAAGCCGTAAGCCGCGCGCACGGCGCAGACAAAAACGTCACAGAGTGACGTTTTTAGCGAGAGAGCCACGCTGCATTATCCAATTACACACGCCGCAAAAAACGAGCGGAATGGTATGCAAAAGCAAAACAAACTTCACTCCGACCAACTATTAGGATATTCCCCTGAACTATTTTAATCAAGCAAAGGAGGAGTGAAGGGACTTGAACAGGCTGTGCCGAGCCATAAGCGTAAGCGAATGGCGAAGGTAAAAACAGTCCGGTGGACTGTTTTTAAGCCGCCGCGCTCCGCTAAGTTATCCAATTACACACGCCGCAAAAAACGAGCGGAATGGTATGCAAAAAGCAAAACAAACTTCACTTCGACCAATTCAACGGCTCATAACGGATTTCGTTATGAGCCTTTGGGGTTAATAAGCTTATCTTTGATTACAGCGTATCAGATTTTGACACACAATAAAAATGATGCAACAGGGGTAAAGAATTGCAATTTTCGTTTATGCGGTGTATGATATAAATAGAAGAAACTAAGGAGCACAATGATGACAAAGCTAATATTTTTAGAGGGTGTTTCCGGCGTCGGTAAGTCCACCATGGCGAAAAAATTGTGTGAGGATTTGCGTTCAGAAGGTAAAAACGCAAAGACCTATGTTGAATTCGATTACACCAATCCAATTGATTTTTACTGTGTAGCATACTACACCGCCGAGGAATACGAAACACTTTGTTTGGAGTATCCGCAATATGAAAACACAATACAAACGAATACGGTTCACACGGGGAACGCACGGTTGATTCATTATTTTAACGAGGATACACCCTTGTTTGAGGAACCGTTACTATCTGAATTCATGGAAAGAGAATTTTGTTATAATCCTCGAAATCCCGTATCACTTGAAGATTATTCAGAGGCGTATGTTGCTGTATGGAAAAACTATGTTGCCTCGATTAGAGATGATATGGATTACATTATTTTTGACGGCTCGCTGTTACATCACCCGATTAACGATATGATTCGTAATTACAGCGCGACAAAGGAGCAGGTGCTTATGCATATCCAAAAGCTGCTTGATTCACTCGGAAAAACGGAATATGAGCTTTACTATTTGCAGACCGCTGATATTGCGACACAGTTACAAATCGCGTATCATAATCGTGGTCAAAATCAACCCGATGATTCTGCAATTGCATTTTGGGAGAAACGCTATACTTATGATTGTTTCGTCCTTAGCCATATTGATAGCGGATATTGTAGCTATGACGTAACAAACAAATGGAATGATGTAGAACAAGAGATAGTAAAAGAGTTACTTTAAACTTTTAATGCGCAGGGAGTTTATCCTTGCGCTGTTTCGTTTTGTGATTTCAATTTTTCTTTTTCCGTCTTAATCTCGGCTCGGACTTTGGGCATTATTTCTTTGAGTAGTTTTTCGCAGTAATAAACGATAATATTTTCTGCGCCTGATTGCGTAGCGATTCTTCCGTAAGCGCCGACATAGCAAAGCGTTTTGTCAGGCAGCACCGCAATCAAATCCGATGGATGTTTTTCGGTTGGTTTCGCACCGTCGCCGAATAAAAATCCTTCTTTTTCTGCAAGGGAGAAGAACCGCTTGCAGTCATCAGCGCTGTTCATTTTTACATAGACTTTTTTGCTTGGGTTAATAAGATTTTTGATTGTTTTCATTTTCAGTCCTCCAAAAAATTATTACCATAAAGAGGACATAAGAAAAACGCCCATCGTTACTGACAGGCGTTGAAAGCAATTCCGTTACCTATCAGTCAAGCATTACCACCTTACATATCGCAGGTTGGTGTGCGGTCAACGAGCTTGTCTCTCGCGCACTCTTTATAGGTTGGTTTTATTATAATTTCTGAAACGGGATTTGTCAACCGTTCATTTTCAATTTTTCAAAATGATATGAATAACTCTTTTTTGCACCTTTGAAGACAGGCCATCCGTCAATGCCGTCATTGCGCTTACGCGGAATGATATGAATGTGGAAATGCGGCACCGACTGCCCTGCGCTTTCGTCGCTGGCGTTGAGCAGGTTTACACCGTCGTAACCGCAGTTGTCGACAAGGTGACGGGAAACCTTCTGCACGGTATCCGTCATGTCGTGAAGCGTATCGCTGTCGCAGTCAAGAATATTTTTGAAGTGCTTTTTCGGGATGACGAGAATGTGTCCGTCAACATCGTCCGCAATATCCATGATGGCAATCGTTGTATTATCTTCGTACAGCTTAGAGCAGGGAAGCTCCCCGTTTAATATTTTACAAAAAATACAATCCATTATGTTTGCCTCCTTCGATAGGTTATAACCCATTATAGTATATGCGGCAAGTAATTGCAACCGTTGCGTTTTCGAAAAAAATATTATAAAATATTTTCAGAAAACTCTTGACTCTGACGTTGCGTCATAGGTTATCATAGATCCCGAGGTGAGGAAAATGAAAATGCAGATTAAAGAATTCGCGGAGTTGACAGGCGTGAGCGTGCGTACGCTACACTATTACGACGAAATCGGTTTGCTGAAACCGTCCGAGGTCGACGCGCAAAACGGATACCGTTTTTATGACGAAAAATCTTTAGAGCGAATGCAGGAAATTTTATTTTTTCGCGAGTTAGATTTTTCGCTGAAAACGATTGCGGAGATTTTATCCTCACCCGAATACGACAAACAGCAGGCGCTGTCACGTCAAAGGAAGCTGCTGCTATCGAAAAAAGAACGGCTGGAGCAGTTGATTGCGGCAATCGACAGCGTGGAGAAAGGAGAAGATTTTATGAAAACGAATAACGACTACGAAGCCCTGAAAAATCAATATGCGGAGGAAGTAAAACAACGTTGGGGCAATACCGACGCGTACAAAGAAAGCCAAAAGCGAAACACGGATTTCAGCAAGTCGGCGGCTTTACTCGACGCGGTATTTGAGGAATTTGCCGCGCTGAACCGCGACGGCGTTTTACCCGACAGCGAGCCCGCAAAAATCACGGTCGAAAAATTACAGCAGTGTATCACCGACAACTTCTACACCTGCACAAACGAGATCCTCGCAGGACTCGGTCAGATGTATGTAGCCGACAATCGCTTTAAAACCAACATCGACAAACACGGCGAAGGTACAGCAGAGTTTGTTTCGGCGTGTATCAAATCATATTTCAAGAATTAAAAATATAATGGCAGACTTTGAATCACATAAAGTCTGCCATTTTTTATAGCTGCTTCTGCCGTTCCATAATACACGCAATTACTCTTTCGGAGATAATATCGCGGTCGCGCTGCGGATAATAAGCGAGGAGCGGAGCAAGCATTTCGCTTAATTCATTTTTTGAGAATTTCAGTATTTTTAAATCTGTGCCGAACAATGCGCGTGATGTGCTTAGAGAGCGGTTGAACGTCATACCGAACGGACTTGCGGTTAATGATTTCATCAAACCCTTCGGCTCGATGTCGGTTCTGAGAATCTGCATATTGGAAAGCAAGCCTGTGCCGTTATCGAATATCGGGCAATATGAGAATTTGCCGTTTTCCTCTATCACTGCGATATTGTTCAGATGGCGGTCATCATTGAGAATCAGCGCGTCAACGGCAAACAGTGTTGCAAGATACGTTCCGAAATCTGCTAAACCTGTCATTTCTGTTACGGAGTGTGCCAAATATTCCATGCGCTTTTTGCCGCTTGGAAGCTTTGCGAGCTGTTTGGTCAAAGGTTGGTATGATAACTGCCGAAACAACGTATTGACCGTGAGTATGGATTGACCGCTTTTCAAAAAATTTTTGCTTGCGCATGCGGTGCGCTCTCTGCCGTGAACCTTAACTTTTTTCATTTCATAACGGACAAATGTGAACGGTGTTTCATATTTAATATTGCTGTGTTCCAACGATTTGGATGTCATTACTTCCGCCAGAGCTTCGTATCCAAATTGGTCAAGCTTATACCATGTGCCGTTCTCAAGCCATTTTTCTTGGTTGCCCTTTGAAGAGGTTTCGGCGATTTTTTTATCTGCTGTAAGCTTGATATTCAAAGTTCCGTCACCTCCAGCCGTGATTGATCTTCCGCCATCCTTCCCTTAGTTTTACGGATGATTTCAAGCGGATTGTATTCATCAACACCGATCGCGTTTAGATATTCCTGCAAGCCGGCGCGTGATTTGGGAATACACCTTTCCTCCAAGAAGTTTTGATAGTCCTGCCAACCGGGATTATCGTTCGCGCCGAAGGCGGTATAAAGCGGGTTGTCAGTGTGATTTTCTATAATCACCTTTTCTGCGGTTTCGTCAGCGAGAATAGTGGTGCACAGGGAATCGCCGTGGAAAAATTGTAGTTGTAGCAGCTTGTTGGAATTGTGTGTGTCTTTATATTCCTGCATAGTCTGTTTTCGTCTGACGGTTATTTCAGTGCCGTCAAAGCTTAGCTCTATTTCCCGATTATCTTCACTAATGCCAAGCTGTTCAACCCAGCTGTTTGGGATAGTTACCCGATATGTTTTACTTTTCTCGGACGCTGTTCCGCCGGATTTATTAACTATTAATTTAGCGTTTCTTGTTTCCATAGTATCACCATAAATATTTTACTTTATTCGTAACGAATAGTCAATAATTTGAGCTAATTTTCAAAATATTTTTCATCATAGACAACTGAGCTGATTTTTGGTATTATTTACTTCGGTTGATACGCTTATCTTTGATTACAGCGTATCAATTTTTGACACTATATACTGCCTTAATAGATAGGGGTTGATTTATCGACGGCTGAAAAAATCGGCGATAACGGAAAAATCGGCGATAAAAAATCGGCGATAAACACTCGCACGAAACAGGCAATACTTGATTTTATGAAGGGTAAGGATTTTGTAAAAGCGAGTGATGTTGCCGAAGCGATCAACCTCAAACCTTCGCGCACAAGAGATTACCTCGGAGAGTTAGTAAAAGAAGGCTTAATTATCGCCGAGGGCTCTAACCGAAACAGAATTTACAAACTGAAAAAGTAACCGCTGTTTTCCGGCGGTTATTTTTGAGTACAGCATAATAAAACTAAAAATTCCGAAATGGGAAAATTTACGATAGGCTAAGAAAAATATTCCCGTTTCGGAATATTTGTTGACTTTTTCGGAATGCTACTCTATAATGGAATCAGATGAACGGAGGTGCTTGGCGTGATTAAAAGAACGGATTATCTTAACGAACTGAATAAGTGGAAAGACGAACAGGTAATTAAGGTCGTTACCGGAATACGACGCTGTGGTAAATCAACGCTGTTAGAGCAGTTCCAAACGGAGCTTGTCAGTAACGGAATCTCCCGTGAGCAGATTATTGCGGTGAATTTTGAAGCTCTTGAATTTGAGGAGCTTTTGGATTATAAAAAACTGTATGCATACATCGTAGATAGAATAGTGCCGGGTAAAAAGAATTATGTATTTCTTGATGAAATCCAAATGGTAAATGATTATCAAAAAGCGGTTGACAGCCTTTTTATCAGGGACAATATCGACATTTATATTACCGGCTCCAATGCGTATCTCCTTTCGGGAGAACTTGCAACTCTGCTGTCCGGCAGATATGTGGAAATCAATATGCTTCCGCTGTCGTTTGCCGAATACCGAAGCGTCAAAACAGACGGTTCTGATGACACAATTTTTGCGGAATACCTTCGCTTGGGCGGACTTCCGTATATAGTTTCGATTGATGATGCTAATGAAAAGGCGGACGCTTATCTTGAAGGAATATACAATACTATTATCATAAAGGATATTGAAGAACGGCAAAAAAGAAAAGACAAGGGCGGCAAACGCAACATTAACGATATTGCTTTGCTGAAAAACATAGCGCGTTTTCTTGCGTCTTCTGTCGGAAATCCTGTTTCTATAAAAAGTATAGCGGATTATATAACCTCGTCGGGGCGAAAGGTGTCGCAAAATACTGTCAGCGAATATGTATCCGCTTTGGTAGAGCCGTATATTTTTTATCCTGTGGAGCGGTATGATGTGGAAGGCAAACAACTGCTCAAACAAAATCAAAAGTATTACATTTCCGATTTGGGATTACGCCGGTATATGGTAACAAAGAAAAACTATGACCTTGGATTTTCCTTGGAAAATGTAGTGTATCTTGAACTGAAAAGAAGGGGATACAGAATCAATATCGGCAAGGTAGGAAGCACGGAAGTTGATTTTGTGACAGAAAAAAACGGAAATGTCACTTATGTACAGGTAACCGCGTCAATGACAGATGAAAAAACCTTTGAACGGGAAATAGCTCCGTTAAAAGCAATCAGGGATAACCATCCGAAAAAAATTCTGACTCTTGACAGATTTACTGCCGGCAATTATGAAGGCATTACTGTTGAGAATGTGATAGATTGGCTTTTGGAGGGAGTTTAACTCGGTATTCTTTGTTTATGCGGCGCAAATTTTGACTTGCAAAAATCTGCCGGCAGTGTTACAATAGCAGGACAAGGAGTGGTATCATGGACTGCACATTTATGACGGAGCTTGGGAAATTCAATTACCGCGTGGGCGTTATTATCTACAGTGGAAGAAAGGTTTTGATGGCGCGCAATCCGAATGAAGAACGCGCGTTTTATTACTCCGTCGGCGGACGCGTCCGTTTTGGCGAGAGTATGGAAGAAGCCGTATTGCGCGAGCTCAAAGAAGAAACGGGAATAGATTGCGAGCTTGACCGCCTTGCGGCGATTCACGAGAACTTCTTTACCGATGACGACGGCGTGTTTTTTCATGAGATTTCCTGCTTTTTCACCGTCAAGCCTAACGAACGCCTTCTGCAAATCAAGGACGGTACCTGTACCGACGGCGGTCCTGACGGAGAATATTTAGAGTGGATTGATTTGGATAAGTCGGATAACATCACCATTTATCCCGATTTTTACCGCACCATAGATTTCGAAAACGATGGGGAAGTGAAGCATTTTATTTCGAGGGAGTAAGTGTAATTAAACCGGCAAAACAGTTGCTATTTTTGTTTTGATATGTTATACTGAAATTGAAAAAAGCAAAACTAAGAAATCAGATTTGTTATGAAATATATTTTGACTGCCGGAATAGACGGCGCAGGAAAGACAAGCCTGATTGGTGTTCTAAAGGGGTTCAAGTTCCGTTTATTTATCTATGATTTATTAAAATCCGGAGGATTAGCTCAGCAGGTTAGAGCGCTTGCTTGACATGCAAGAGGTCACTGATTCGAATTCAGTATTCTCCACCATAAAAAGTGCTTCTGTTTTTCAGGAGCACTTTTTGTATATTAAGACATAGACAGCCGCCTTGATTTTTGATATTATTATGGTGGATTTTTCTGTGATTAATTTTTTGAAAGGCGAGCGCAATGATTGAGAAAACTATAGCTTCAAAAAATTGTTATATATATCCGTCCGGGAAAGCTTCAATATGCCTGATTCAGCCCGTTGACGGGCACGATTTGGAGTTGCTTGATAAAGAGTTCGAAACGATA
>Ga0256405_10005235_pt1 | contig 22831 bp, 18 predicted proteins | sample RumenRJG_02DNA_FD_189096 | JGI IMG/M metagenome (GOLD analysis project Ga0256405, IMG submission 189096) | Bovine rumen microbial communities from Lethbridge, Alberta, Canada - RJG_02 | ecosystem: Host-associated > Mammals > Digestive system > Stomach > Rumen | place: Canada: Alberta... | reverse complement strand
AGCTGTTCTTTCTTTTCTCCCTTCTTCTTTGGCAGACGCTTCGCCTTCCGCAGTGCCTCGGTGATGATCCACTGCAGCTGACCATTGGTGCTGCGGAACTCGTCAGCAGCCCAGGCCTCAATAGCGTCCATCGTGTCAGCGTCGACACGCAGGATGAAATTCTTTGTCTCTTTCTTAGCCATAAGTACTTTTTTTAGACGGGAGTACAGTTTTTTGACAGGAGTACATGAGTACAGTTTTTAGACAAGAGTACATGAGGACATGAGAACTGTTTTCTGACAGGAGTACAAGAGTACAGGAGAACAGATTTCCTCCATAGCGTTTGGGGCTATTATCTGTCCTCTTGTCCTCATGTCTAAACCTCGTCCTCTTGTTCTCATGTCAAAGCCATGTACTCTTGTACTCCTGTCTAAACCATGTCCTCTTGTACTCCTGTCGAAACCTGTACTCCAGTCTAATGATTCAGGGTACCCGTGTTGACTACTGGCTGCGCCGAGTCATCGCCGCAGAGCACGACGAGGAGGTTCGAGACCATGGCGGCCTTCTTGTCGTCGTCAAGCTCGACGATGTCCTCGTCCGACAGCTTGTCCAACGCCATCTTCACCATCGACACGGCACCTTCGACAATCTTCTCGCGGGCAGTGATGATGGCCGAAGCCTGCTGTCGGCGCAGCATGACGGCAGCAATCTCCGGGGCGTAGGCCAGGTAGTTGATGCGCGCCTCTACCACCTCGATGCCGGCGAGTGCCAGACGCTCGTTCAGCTTCTGCTCTAACTGGTCGTTGATCTCCTCGCCACCGCTACGCAGCGTCAGCTCGTTCGTTCTGTTGTCCTCGTCGTCGTAGGCATACTGTCCGGCCACCTGGCGCAGGGCAGCGTCGCTCTGTACGCGGACAAAGTTCTCGAGGGCGTTCATGATGGAGCGCACGTCGGTGCCTATCTGGCCCTGCGGGGCGTTGGCCATCGTCTGCGAGTCAACCTCGAACAGAGCCTTGTAGGTGTCCTTCAGTTTCCACACCAGCACCAGACCGATCATCACGGGGTTACCCGTCTTGTCGTTCACCTTGATGGGTTCGGCGTCGAGGTTACGTGCGCGCAGGCTCACCTTCTTCGTGCCATAGAACGGGTTGATCCAGTAGAAGCCCGTCTCGCTGAACGTGCCGCTGTACTTGCCGAACCAAGTGGTGACACGAGCCTCGTTGGGCTCCAGCTGCATCAGTCCGCACCACATGATAATGTTCACGAACAAGAGCAGGATGCTGCCGCCAAGCAGCCAGCCGCCTGAGCCTCCGTCGGAAGCATCGAGCATGATGATGCTACACACAATCCAGTAGATTGACAATACCAGTACTGCAAGGTTTACGAACAGCATCAGGAAGCCGTTCAGCACTACGCCATGGAATTGATACTCTTTAGTTTCCATAATCTTAATGTTTAATGATTGCTATTTTGTTTTGATATCATTTTGATATCGCAAAGATAAATAATGTTTTTGAAATAACAATGGATTGCTTGCTGTTTTTAAGATTTTTTATTAACTTTGCACCCATGAACATAAAGGAATTGGAAAACAAGCGTATAGCGGTGCTGCTGTCGGGTGGTGTCGACTCGTCGGTAGTGGTCTACGAACTGGTGCGTCAGGGTCTGCATCCTGACTGCCTCTATATCAATATAGGACCAGAGGAAGGGGAACAGTGGGACTGTACCAGTGAGGAGGATCTGGAGATGGCCACAGCTGTAGCGACGAAGTACGGCTGCCGGCTTGAGGTGGTTGACTGCCACCGGGAATACTGGGACCAGGTGACGCGCTATACTATAGATAAGGTACGCGCAGGACTGACGCCCAACCCCGACGTGATGTGCAACCGTCTCATTAAGTTTGGTGCTTTCCACGAGAAGCGCGGCCACGACTACGACCTCATTGCCACCGGGCATTATGCACAGAAGGAGCAGAGGGAGGGCCTTTTCTGGCTCTGCACCAGTCCTGACCCAGTGAAGGACCAGACGGACTTTCTGGCTCAGATCTACGACTGGCAGTTGGAGAAGGCACTGTTCCCCATCGGCCACTACGTGAAGGACGAGGTGCGCGAGATTGCTGAGCGCGAGCACCTTGTCAGCGCTCACCGCAAGGACTCGCAGGGCATCTGCTTTTTGGGAAAAATCAATTACAACGAGTATATCCGTCGCTACCTGGGCGAACAGCCCGGCGACGTCGTCGAGCTTGAGACAGGCCGGCGCATTGGCCAGCACCGGGGACTGTGGTTCCACACCATCGGCCAGCGCAAGGGCATGGGCTTCAGCGGCGGTCCATGGTTCGTCGTCAAGAAGGATGTGGCTCAGAACGTGCTCTACGTCAGCCACGGCTACGACCCGCAGACAGCTTACAAGCAGGACTTCCCCATCCACGCCTTCCACAGCATCAACGGTCAGCTGCCGCCGGAGCGTGTCACGCTGAAGATCCGCCACACGCCGGAGTACCTGCCCGCCCGCTTGGAGCAGCAGGGCGACGGCCGTTATATGGTTCACGCTGATGCCCCTATCCATGGTGTGGCACCAGGACAGTTCTGCGTCATTTACGACGAACGCCACCACCGTTGTTACGGCAGTGGCGAGATTACGGTGTGACCATCCGGTCAGTCAATGATCTTGAACGCATAGCCTTGCTCGCGGAGCCACTCGATGCTCTTGGGCAAGGCTATCTTCAGCTTTTCAATGGACTTGACAGAGTCGTGGAAGGTGATGATGGAGCCGTTACGAGCGTAGCGGCGGACATTGGCAAAGACATCTTCGGCGGTTGTCCACTTTGAATAGTCGCGGGTTACCAAATCCCACATCACCACCTTGTAACGGCGCATAATCAGGTAGTACTGTATGATACGCATCCAACCGTGTGGCGGTCGGAAGAGGTGGCTGTGGATATAGGCGTTGGCATGCTCCACGTTGTAGGAATACTCGTGGAAGGTGAGGCGCAGGCCGCTGATGTGGTTATGCGAGTGGTTGCCCACCTGATGACCGTCGGCCACGATGGCCTTGTAGAGGTCAGGATGTTTTCGCACATTGTCGCCCACCATAAAGAAGGTGGCGCGGACCTGGTATTTCCTCAGTGTTTCAAGAATGTAGGGGGTGGCTTCTGGAATGGGACCGTCGTCGAAGGTCAGGTACACGGCCTTCTCGTGACGGTCCATTCTCCAAAGAGCCCTTGGATAGAGCCAACGGAGGAAGACTCCTGGTTGCTCTATAATCATTTACATTCCCAGATTTCCGCCTTTGTTCTGGTATTGACGGAAGATCGATTCAAGTTGTTGTTCGTACTTCACAGCTGACTTCTCGTCTGCTTCGCCAGCCAGTTGCGCCAGGAGTTCCAGAATGTAGAGGTGTATCTGGCAGTCCTGCTGAGAGCCGGCGAACTGCATGGCGTTGAGCGAGCAGTACCAGCGCATATACTGCGACGACTTCGTCCATAGCTCGTCAAGCAACTGCTTAGCCTTTGCCTTCTGGCCGACGGCGATGTAGGTACGCACCATATCGAGCGAACCGCTGGAAAAGTCGGCAGGCACGTTGTAGGTGGGAATCTCCTTCTCCGACAAGGCCAGTATCTCGGCGGCCTTGTCTGTCTTGCCCTCGGCTGCCAGGTTGGCTGCCAACTGCGACAGCAGGCGGCGGTGGGTGTAGCACATGCGCATGACGGTTTCGTCGAGGTAGATGCCTTTCTGGGCCACATTACCGAACTTATAGCGCTTGGTGACGTTCTCGTAGGTCTTCTCCGTGTCGAAGGTCTTCAGACCGGTGCCCTTCGTGGTGAACGGCGTGATGCGGTTGGCTAGTCCCTCCTGCACGAAGTTGTCGCCGAGGTTCATGTAGTTCTCTGAGCCTACAGTGAGTGCCACGTAGATGGGACGCTCCCAGTTACACTGGTCTATCATCTCGAGCATCATCAGGTCGCCTTTGTACAGGGCGCTCTTGCCCTTGAGCGAGATGACCATGCGGTCGGGGATGGAGTCGCCCTGGAGCATCATGCCCGAGCGGCGCACGGCTTCCTTGTCGATGGTCATATAGACGGTGTCGGTAGGTATGACGTGGAAGTCGCTGTTCGTTGAGCGCACCCAGTATTTCAGCACATTTTTCAGTTCGAAGGGTTCGTCGCCCCACATCTTGCGTGCCTCCTCGGGCTGCTCCTCGTAGAGCTGCAGCACCTGCTGCTTCAGCGAGGGATCCACCTGAACGTACTCGTTCGTGCCGGCGCAGTATTCGATACGCTCCCACGAGATGGGTACTGAAGGCGAGTCGTAGGCCGGACGCTTCATCTGGTCGATATACCAGTCGGTCTGCAGGTACGAGAGGTTGCAGACGCGGGCGTCGGTACGCACACCCTCGGTGTCCTGGTTGTACCACAGGGGGAAGGTGTCGTTATCACCGTTGGTGAAGATGATGGGGTTACCCTTGTCCTGTAGCGTCATGAGGTAGTTCTGACCGAAGTCGCGGCAGGTGTAACGTCCTGAGCGGTCGTGGTCGTCCCAGGTCTGCGAGGCCATCTGGATGGGAACCAGGAGACAGGCGAGGCCAACCAAGATGGAGAGACCCACCCCCAGCCCCTCCCTTTGATGGAGGGGAGTAGATTGTTCTGCTGCAGAAGTATTTACTCTCCGCCCTCCAGGGAGGAGTCGGAGGAGGGTCTCCCACAGTGCTGCCACACCCATGCCACACCAGATAGCGAAGGCATAGAACGAGCCGGCGTAGGCGTAGTCGCGCTCACGCGGCTGGACAGGCGTCTGGTTTAGGTAGACGACGATGGCCAGACCCGTCATGAAGAACAGGAAGAAGACGACCCAGAACTGCTGGATACCCTTCTGACCCTTGCGCATCGACTGCCAGAACAGGCCGATAAGACCGAGCAGCAGCGGCAGACAGTAGAACACGTTGTGACCCTTGTTCTCCTTCAGCTCGTCGGGCAGCATCGACTGGTCGCCCAAGCGGGCATTGTCGATGAACGGTATGCCTGTCAGCCAGTTGCCGTGCTCCAGTTCGCCGTGGCCCTGGATGTCGTTCTGACGGCCAGCGAAGTTCCACATGAAATAGCGCCAGTACATCCAGTTGCACTGGTAGCTGAAGAAGAAGCGCAGGTTCTCCCACTGCGACGGCACTTTCACCATCATCGACTCACCACAGCGGTCGTAGGGGACTTCTGTTCCGCTGATGTCGCCCATCCACGACTCGTAGTCGCGGGTATGACCGGCATCGTACATACGCGGGAACAGCATATTCTGTGCGTACTTATATTCATCCTTCGTGCGGACAACGAAGTAAGAGTCCTTCTCGTCCTTCGAAGCCTTCTCCTTACGCTGCCAGACGGGTTTGCCCGTCGACATGACGGGGCGGCAGACGTTGCCATCCTGCTCCAAGGCGACCTGTGAGGTGTAAGCCTGACCGTAGAACAGCGGGCGCTGGCCATACTGGTCGCGGCCTAAGTAGTCGCCCAGGGTGAAGATGTCCTCTGGCGAGTTCTGGTCCATCGGCGGGTTGGCATCCGAGCGTATGACGATGACGGCATACGTGGAGTAGCCTATCATCAGCATCAGCATACAGAGCAGGGCTGTGTTCTTCAGGCGCGGTGATACCACGGCCACGCGCTTCGTCTCGCCCGAAGGCAGTATGCGGCGGTTCAGCACGAACCACAGGACTGCCAGCACAATGACGCCGATGATGAAGGCCGACCAGCCATAGCCGTAGAACGGTATACCCAAAAGGGCTACCGACAGCATAAAGGCAATGTTCTGGCGCTTCCAGTTCGTTTCGGTAGCATTCTGCGTCTCATAGATAGCCCAGATAGTTGCTGCGGCCAGACAGAGGATATAGACGTAGAGACCGGTGTTGAACGACATACCGAGCGTGTTGACAAACAGCAGCTCGAACCAGCCGCCGACGGTGATGATGCCTGGTACGACGCCATAGAGCACCACGGCCACTAAGGCGAACGAGACGAGCAGGGCCACCAACGACCCCTTGGCGTTGGCATTGGGGTAGCGCTTGTAGTACCACACCAGCACGATGGCCGGCAGACAGAGCAGGTTCAGCAGGTGAACGCCGATTGACAGACCCGTCATATACATTATCAGCACCAGCCAGCGGTCGGCATGCGGCTCGTCGGCATGGTCCTCCCATTTCAGTATGAGCCAGAAGACGACAGCCGTAAAGGCCGACGAATAGGCATACACCTCGCCCTCGACGGCTGAGAACCAGAACGTGTCGCTGAACGTGTAGATCAGCGCACCCACCATGCCCGCAGCCTCGATAGCTATGAGCTTGGCCGTGGTCAGCTCGTCCCACTTGTTGATAAGCAGCCGTCGCGTCAGGTGCGTGATACTCCAGAAGAGAAACAGGATACACGTCGCCGAGAGCAGGGCGCTCATCGTGTTCACCCAGTAGGCCACCTGTGTCGGGTCACTGGCAAACTGCGAGAAGAGATTGGCCGTCAGCATGAAGAACGGTGCCCCCGGTGGGTGTCCTACTTCCAGCCTGTAGCCAGTGGTAATAAACTCCGGACAGTCCCAGAACGAGGCCGTCGGTTCGATGGTGGAACAATACACGAAGGCGGCTATCAGGAACGCTAACCAGCCGCAGACGTTGTCCACGATTCTAAATTGTTTCATCCTAAAAAAGATCTTTTTTAACGTTAAATTTCCATTTTGCCCGCAAAGTTACAAATAATCCCTTTAACAGACAAACAATTCAGATAGATTAACGTTCACCAAAAGCTGCGTGTGAAAAAAATACAAGACGCTCGTGAAAAATCCTCGCGCGCGTTACACACCAAACTTCCTATGGAGGTAAGACATCATAGGAAAAAGAAGAATGTGGGAATTATCCGCTTACAGAAACATACCCGCGCCGTAGATGAGGATGACGTAGCGTACAATCTTGCCTGCGGTGACGGAGAGGAAGGTGATGAGCAGGTTGGCACGCATCAGCCCCAAGAGGACGGTGATGGCCGACCCGATGACTGGTACGAAGGCGAAGAAGCCCATGAGGGCACCGCGACCCGCCATGAACCGCTCGGCACGCTCCATGTCGCGCTGCTTGACATTCAGGTAACGCTCAAACCACTCCGTCTTGCCCATGTGGCCTACCCAGTAGTTGACCATCGACCCGATGACGTTGCCGATAGTGCCGTAGAGGGCTAAGAGCCACGGATCAAGTCCCGCCGCCATAAGTCCTACCATGACGGCCTCGCTGCTGAAAGGCAGTACGCTGCCGGCCAGGAGTGAGGCAATGAACATGCCCGTGTAGCCGTAGCCCGTCAGAAGCTCAATGATGGTGTCCATAGGTTGATGGCTGCCAGAATGAGCGCTGTGGCGCAGATGACGTAGAAGGCAATATTTGTGATGCGGGTGTTGGTGAGCGTCAGGAAGTGGGCTATCAGCGGTGCCGTGTTGATGATGAGCAGTCGCAGCAGGAAGTCGTAATACTGCGGCAGCAGGAAGAGGGCTACCGCTGCGACAATCGTTATCATCGTGAACAAGCCGTAGAACTGTCGTATGCGTATACGATCTGCCGAACTGTTACGCCAGAAGTGGACGATGCCTGTCAGAGCCAGCAGAACGATGAAGACAGCCGTCAGCAGCTGGTTGAGCGTCATCTGACTGTAGTCCGCTACCGGCTGCAGGCTGTACAGTGCGCCGAAGTGTGTTTTCACCACGCTGAAGTGTTGGAAGTAGATGATGAAAGGCGTTAGCATCCAGTAGGGCGTCGCGATGCCGATGATGGAGGCAGCAAGGGTGCGCCAACTCAGCGACGAGAGGTGGATAAAGCAGCCGATCCACAACAATGGTACTACCCATAGCACCTGCACGCAGGCCAGGCTGGCCAGTCCGGTACAGAGGAAGGCATAGAACGTCAGTCCTGCCGCCTGCTTGTCCTGGTAGGTGTGGAACAGCAGGATGTAGGTGGTGATGATACAGAGCGAGACAAAACCACCGGAGAACGAGCTGAAGAGGAAGTTGGCAGCACAGGTGAGTATGGCGAAGCTGCTCGACACCGAGCGGCTGTAGATGCGTATCAGGGCGTTGCCGTTGTTCAGCTCCACCATCAGGAATGTCGACAGCAGAAAGCACGCCAGCTGTAGCCACAACTGTTGCTGCAGCAATCCGCCAGCTAGCCAGACGGCGACGGCATAGACCATCACCGCCGGCAGTGTAAGGCGGCTTTGGGTCACACGGTTCTGTGTGCGCTTGATTTTCATTTACAAGTCCTGACCGATGTCGCGACGGAAATACTTGTCGGTAAACTGGATTTTCTGAGCTTCGGTGAATGACTTCTGCAAGGCTTTGGCCTTGTCCTCGCCGTAGGAAGAAACAGCGATGACGCGTCCGCCGTTGGTCACCACCTCGCCATCCTTCAGTGCTGTACCGGCGTGGAAGACAATACTGCCCTCTACCTGATCGATGCCCGTGATGGGGTAGCCCTTCTTGTAAGCCTCGGGGTAGCCGCCGGAGACGAGCATGACACAGACAGCAGCCCGCTCGTCGAATGCGATGTTGTGCTGGTCGAGGTTGCCCTCAGCCACACCCTCGAACAGGTCGACGATGTCGCTCTTCAGACGCAGCATGACGGTCTCTGTCTCTGGGTCGCCCATGCGGCAGTTGTATTCAATGACGTAGGGCTCTGGCTCTGCGCTTGGCGTATTGGTGCGGTTGATCAGTCCGAAGAAGATAAAGCCCTTGTAGTCAATGCCTTCTGCTGCCAGTCCCTCGACGGTAGGACGGATGATGCGGTCTTCCACCTTCTGCATCCACTCCTTCGTGGCGAAGGGAACGGGTGAGACGCTGCCCATGCCGCCGGTGTTCAGACCCGTGTCGTGCTCGCCGATACGCTTGTAGTCCTTAGCCTCGGGCAGGATCTTGTAGTGCTGACCGTCGGTCAGTACGAAGACGGAGCACTCGATGCCGCTCATGAATTCCTCGATGACGACACGGCTGGAGGCGTTGCCGAACATACCGCCGAGCATCTCCTTCAGTTCCTTCTTGGCTTCGTCCAGTGTAGGCAGGATGAGCACACCCTTGCCTGCGCACAGGCCGTCGGCCTTCAGAACGTAAGGGGGTTCCAGAGTATCCAGAAAAGCCAGACCCTCTTCCAGGTGCTCACCGTCGAAGGTCTCGTAGCGTGCGGTAGGGATGTTGTGGCGCTGCATGAAAGCCTTGGCAAAGTCCTTGGAGCCTTCGAGTACGGCACCGGCTTTCGACGGGCCTATGACGGGGACATTCGCTGTGCGCTCGTCCTGCTTCAGATTGTCGTAGATGCCCTTCACCAGCGGGTCTTCTGGGCCGACGACCACCATATTGATGCCTTTCTCAACAACAAACTGCTTGATGGCTTCGAAGTCGTCGGCCTTCATGGCCACGTTTTCGCCGCAGTTGCTGGTGCCGGCGTTACCTGGAGCGATATACAGTTTCTCACACTTCTCTGACTGAGCGATTTTCCATGCGAGGGCGTGTTCACGGCCGCCGCTGCCTAAAAGTAGTATTTTCATAACCTTATTTTAAATAATCTTCAAAGTACTGTGTGATGCGCTCATGCAGATGTACACTGGCATGACCGCGCATGTTGTGCTCCTCGCCGGGATAGGCAAAGAAGTCGGGCTGCGTGCCAGCCTTGATGCAGGCATCGAGGAACGAGAGGCAGTGCTGGGGCACGACGGTGGGGTCGTTGTAGCCTGTGATAATCTGCAACTTGCCCTTCAGGTTGCCAGCCTTGCTGATGAGGCTCGTTTTGGCGTAGCCCTCGGCGTTGTTCTCCGGTGTACCCATATAACGTTCGCCATACATCACCTCGTACCATTTCCAGTCGATGACAGGACCTCCGGCGACGCCCACCTTAAAGACGTCGGGGTAGTTCGTCATCAGCGAGATGGTCATGAAGCCGCCGAACGACCAGCCGTGGACGCCTAAGCGGTTCATGTCGACGTAGGGTAGGGTGCGCAGGTAGTCTACGCCCTTCATCTGGTCCTGCATCTCTATCTGTCCCAACTGGTGGAACGTGGCCTGCTCGAAGTCGCGGCCACGATGCTGGCTGCCTCGGTTGTCGACGATGAACACGATGTAGCCCTTCTGTGCCATATACGTCTCCCACGGACGGCTGGCCCAGTGCCAGGAAGCCTGCACGTTGTTGGCGTGTGGCCCGCCGTAGACGTAGACCACCGTCGGGTATTTCTTCTCAGGGTTGAAGTCTGCGGGCTTCACCATTCTGTAATATAGGTCTGTCACGCCGTCGGCTGCCTTGATGCTGCCACACTCGAAGATAGGCTGCTGATAGCCGGTCCAGGGGTCTTCGGCCTCAAGGATGTTCGTGTGGCGTGGCGTCTTCTTCGTGATGTCTACAACATCGATGACGCGCGGTCTCGTCGGTGTGGTGTATCTGTCAATGAGGAGATTGCCCGATGACGACAGCTGGCCGTTATGTACGCCGTCCACCGTCTCTAACTGTTTGACAAGTCCCGTCATACTGACGCTGTAGAGGCGGTGGTGCAAGGGATGCTCCTTGTTGGCCTTGATGACGATGCTCTTCTGCTTCTTGTTGAAGCCCAATACCTCCATGACCACCCACTGTCCGCTGGTCAGCTGACGAAGCATCTGCCCGTCCTTATTATATAAATAAAGGTGGTTGTAGCCGTCACGTTGGCTCTGCATGATGAATTTCGTGTCGTCCCAAGGCAGGAACACGATGGGGTTCATCGGCTCCACATACTTGTCCGACGTCTCGCGGTAAAGTTCTGTCAGTCGTTTGCCCGTAGCAGCGTCATAGCTCACGAGCCGACAGTCGTTCTGACCGCGGTTCAGCTCGAACATATAGACGGTCTTGCTGTCAGGGCTCCACGCTATGTTGGTGAAGTAGCGGTCGGTAGGGTCGCCGGCATCCAGGTACACAGTCTTGTCTGCTGCCACGTCGTACACGCCGACGGTCACCTTGTGCGACGTCATGCCTGCCATAGGGTATTTGTCGGGTTCGTAGGCTGCCTCACGGGTGTAGATGTTTACCTGCGGATAGTCGGCCACCATACTCTGATCCATGCGGTAGAAGGCCAGGTGCTGGCCGTCGGGGCTCCAGAAAGTGCCTTTCTCGATGCCGAACTCATTGCGGTGGACGCTCTGTCCGTAGACAATCTCGCGACTGCCGTCTGTCGTCAGCTGGCGCTTGTTGCCCTGACCGTCGACGACATACAGCTGGCCGTCCTCGACATAGGCCGTAGCCCGCGAGACGCTGTTCCAGTCGTTGGCCGTCTGACCAGAGATGCTGTCTTGCCACACCACCTTCTTCGCCTTGAAATCCACGAGCAGGAAGGCTTTCTTGTTGCCGACAGCCACCAAGGGTTTGTCGGGATAGGGGAATGAGGCGTTCATCAAGTGCCGCACGTAGCGGTTGGCTTCTTCGTCGCTCCCTGCCCATTTGTTAATCTCGTTGAGGGTGAAGAGCCGTTGCTTCTTACCCGTCTTCGTGTTGATAGTGTAGCACTCCTCCACGTCAGTCTGTATCAGTTGGTCGCCCCACCATGTCAGCCACATATTCTTGGGCTGCATGTTGCGGAAATTCGTGCCGCCGTAGTTCAGGTCTTCCAGTGTGAAGAGCTTCTGTGCCATGATAGGGAGTGCGGTTAGTGCGAGAAGGGCTACCAGTGTCTTAATCCTCATCATCGTCGAATCTGTTACGTCTCTTAAAGGGTTTCCCCGTCTTTCCCGTCTTTCCGGGTTTGGCGGAATAGGCGGTCTTCCTCGACTTCCTGTCTTCGAAGACCTCGTGGCGATGGAAGGTGAACGAGCGGATGTCGGCATCCTCGTTCTGTTCCTGCTCCTCTATGCGCTGCTTGAACTCACGGTGCTTCTTGAAGCGGTGCTTCTCGGCCATCTGGCGCTTCTCCTCGTCGGTCTTGACGGCTCCGCCTTCTGAGCGGAACACCTTCATCTTGCCGTCGAACATCTGGTATTTGCGGAACTCACACTCCAGGGAGCCGTTGTAAAGAGGTATCTTGATGGAGGGTTTCAGACCAATCTGGTCGAAGCACTCCTCGCGGTAGCTCAGCACCCAGGCGTCGTTGCCCGTGAACTCGTGCTTCAGGCGTTCGCCAATCATGCGGTAGGTGCCTAACAGGTCGGGCGTAGAGATGCGCTCGCCGTAGGGCGGGTTGGTCACGATGATGCTCTTCTTGGCGGGCTGCTTGAACAGCTTGAAGTCCTGCTGCTCAATGGTGATGCTGGCCGTCAGTCCGGCAGCCTGTACGTTGTGGCGCGCGGTGTTCACAGCCTTCGGGTCGATGTCGTAGCCATAGAAATGGCACGTCACGTCGTCTTTCTCCTGCTCTTCGCAGTCGTTATAGATACGGTCGAAGAGGTCGGCGTCGAAGTCGGGCCACTTCTCAAAGGCATACTCGTCGCGGAAGAGTCCCGGTGCCATGTTATGGGCAATGAGGGCCGCCTCGATAAGCAGGGTACCCGAGCCGCACATAGGGTCTATGAAGTCGGTCTCGCCATGCCAGCCTGTCATGAGTATCATGCCAGCTGCCAGCACTTCGTTCAGCGGAGCCTCCATCGTTTCCTGACGATAGCCCCGGCGATGGAGTGACTCGCCGCTGGAGTCGAGTGAGAGTGTACACTTGTCCTCGGCGATGTGGATATTCAGGCGGATGTCGGGGTTAGCCACCGAGATGTTGGGACGGCTGCCCGTCTTCTCGCGGAACTGGTCTACGATAGCATCCTTCACCTTGTAGCTGACGAACTTGGAGTGGCGGAACTCCTCGGAGAAGACCACGGCGTCGACGGCAAATGTCTTGTCGTTGTCTAAGTACGCCGTCCAGTCCGTCTTGCGTATCTCCTCGTAGACGTCGTCGGCACTCTTGGCCTTGAAGTGGCGGATGGGTTTCAGAATCTTGATTGCGGTGTGCAGTTGGAAGTTAGCACGGTACAGCATCTCCTTATCACCTTTGAACGACACCATGCGTCGTCCTATCTGTACGTCGTTAGCCCCCAGCTGGGTCAGTTCTTTCGCCAATACAGGCTCTAAGCCCATGAAAGTCTTGGCGATGATTTCAAATGTTTGTTCCATTAAAGATAAAAAACGTATTTCCTTGTATAAAAGTGGGCTATTGCCGGCTTTTCGACCGCAAAGATACAATAAAATCGAGACAACAGCAAAATATTTTGCGATTTTATTTCTAAATTCGAAATAATTGTGTAATTTTGCGCTGATGTTTGAAATCTTTTTGGTTGCACAGGTAGGAGTAGTCAGTGCGGAAGTGCTGATTTGGGTGGTAGGTAGTATCCTGTTGCTCTCCTTTGTCGCGCTGTTTTTCTACCAGCGTCTTGTGGGTAAGGAACTGGTGTTGGAATTGACACAGTTGGAGAAAGTGCAGAAGCATAATATTGAGTACGAGTTTGTGCTCAAGGCCATGAAACTTTGCACCTGGCATATTGACGCAGAGGCCCGTACCATTACCTACGACAATGATTTCCGTGGTAAGGACGACAGTGTGGTGCTGCCGCCTGATACGCCTATCGACGCCCTTTCCAACTACGTCTTTCCCAGTGACGTAGCCCATCTTTCCAAGGCTATCGAAGAGCTCTGCCAGTGCCATGTGGAAGAGCTTCATGAGGTGTATCGCGTTCATCTCCCCCATACCAACAAGTCCTATTGGTCGGAGAGTTACGCTGCAGTAGCTTCGCGTAACGACGAGGGTAAGGCGAAGCGCATTGTCGGTACGTCGATGCGCGTCGACGACCGTAAGGCTATGGAGGGGGCTTTGGTGGAAGCCCGAAACAAGGCTGAGGAGAGCGACCGTCTGAAGTCGGCTTTCATTGCAAACATGAGTCACGAGATACGTACGCCGCTGAATGCCATCATCGGCTTCACCAGTGTGCTGCCCGACGTGCAGGGCGACGACGAGCGTCGTGAGCTTATCAACCTGATACAGGAGAACAACCAGAAGTTGCTCACCATCATCAACGACGTGATGAACATCTCGAAGATAGAGTCGGGCAAGGAGCAGCTGGTCATGACGACCTTCGAGCTGAATGCCTTGTTACAGTCGCTGGCCGATATGTTCTTGCCGAAGTTGGCGAGTGGTGTGGAGCTGTCGACGCAGTTTGCCCGCAACAGTATTGACGTCACCACCGACCTGAACCGTATGACAGAGGTGATAAACCACCTGTTGTCCAATGCTGTGAAGTTCACGATGCAGGGCACTATCACTGTAGGCTACGACGAGCCTGCCGGCAAGCGCCTTCGTATCTGGATTCGCGATACCGGCAAGGGTATAGCCCCTGAGCATCTGGAGCGTATCTTCGAGCGTTTCTTCAAGGTCGACGAGTATATCCCCGGAGCAGGCTTGGGCCTGAGCATCTGCCGCACGATGGCTTACAGCATGGGTGGCGATGTCGGCGTGGAGTCTACGCTGGGCGAAGGCTCGTTGTTCTGGTTTGAATTTCCCTTTTAATTAGTGGTATGCGATATGCTGTCATAGCTGCGGGCGAAGGCTCGCGCCTGTCACAGGAGGGTGTTGCCGTACCGAAACCTCTGGTAGAAGTGGGGGGCGAGCGGCTGATAGGCCGTCTTCTCCGTATCTTTATGGACTGTGGCGCTACTGACATCTGTGTGGTGACCAACAGTCAGCATCCCGAGACGTCAGCCTATCTGGAGCAGTGCCGCCGTACTGGCGTCCCACTTCACTATGTGGTGCGTACGACACCCAGTTCGATGCACTCGTTCTATGAACTGCAGCCCCTGTTGGACGATGGCGAACCGTTTATACTGACCACCGTCGATACGGTATTCCGTGAACAGGAGTTCCATGAGTATGTAGCGGCTTGGCAGCAGCTGGCATCGTCGGGTGCTGCCGACGGGCTGATGGGTGTCACCGACTATATCGACGACGAGCGTCCGCTGTATGTACGTGTCGACGACGGGATGACGGTCAGCGCTTTCCTTGATGCCGACGCCAGTCCGCACTACATCAGTGGTGGCATCTATGGTCTGACGCCAGCCGCGTTCGGCATCCTTCGTTCGTGTATAGAGAAGGGCGAGAGCAGGATGCGCAATTTCCAGCGTGCCCTTCTGGCGGGCGGTCAGCTGCTGAAAGCCTGGCCGTTTTCGAAGGTGCTCGATATTGACCATGCCGACGACATCCGTAAAGCTGAGGAGTTCCTGCGCCGATGAGGGTCTTGACGATATTACGTGCCGAGCAGTTCTCACCCCATGCGGTCGAGAAGGACAGGGCCATCATGGCAGCTGTCGCCGAACGCCTGCAGACGGCAGGTTGCCAGGTCACCATGGTCAGCGAAGACCATCTGCCTACAGACGGCGACTACAGTCTGATATTGTCCATGGGCCGTCGTCAGGAGACGCTGCGCTGGCTGTCGGACAGACAGGTGTCTGTCATCAACGCGCCGCAAGGTGTGGCCCGCTGTTCCCGTCGTCGTCTGGCCGAGGTGATGCGCTCTGCAGGCATCCCCATGCCCCCCGACGAAGGGCCTGACGGCTATTGGCTGAAACGTGGCGACGTGGCGGGCAGTATCGACGACGCCGATGTCTGCTATGCTGCCGACCGTCAGCAGCTGGAACAGCTGAAGACCGACTTCTGCCGCCGTGGCATCAGTGACTATACCGTCAGCAGTCATGTGCGTGGCCGTGAGGTGAAGTTCTATGGCGTCGGCACCCGCTTCTTCCGTTGCTACGACGCCAAGGGTGGGGCAGACATCTCTGTCGACGGCCTGCCGACAGCTGCGTTAGCTCTGTCTTCGACTGTGGGCGTCTCTGTCTTTGGTGGCGACTGCATCGTCCGTCCCGATGGTACGTTCTGCATCATCGACTTCAACGACTGGCCCAGTTTTGCACGCTGTCGTGAGGAGGCGGCCGATGCCATCGCTGCGTTAGTGAAAGAAATGAAAAGTAAATAGCATTATGGCAACATTCAAGGAACTGCTGAAAGTCTCGTTTAAGTCTGAAGATACCGAAGAGTGGCTCGACGTACACTTCACGCGCCCCATAGGTCTGGTATTCGCCCTTTTCTGGAACAGGCTGGGCGTCCATCCCAACGCCATCACCATCCTGTCCATCATCCTCGGTGCTACAGGCGGCTGTCTGTTCTACTTCACCGACCTGTATCATAACATCTGTGCCGTGGTACTGCTGATGCTGGCCAATTTCTGCGACTCTACCGATGGTCAGATGGCCCGTCTGACGGGCAAGAAGACACTCCTGGGGCGTGTCCTCGACGGGTTTGCCAGCGACGTGTGGTTTTTCTGCGTCTATTGGGCATTGGTGTTCCGCCTGTGGTCGCAGCCCATCCCGTTGTTGGATGTCCACTGGGGCGTCTGGGGCTTTCTCCTTGCTGCTACGGCCGGTTTCCTGAGCCATGCGCCCCAGGCCCGTCTGGCCGACTACTACCGTCAGGTGCATCTCTATTTCCTCTTGGGTGAGTCGGGGAGCGAACTGAACACCTACAGCCAGCAGCGTGCCATCCTGGCATCGCTGCCCAAGAGTGAATGGTTTGCGCGTGCGTACTATTATAATTATGCCAACTACTGCAAGGCCCAGGAGCACAGCACGCCGAGGTTCCAGGCGTTTTTTGCCAAATGGCAGCAGCGTCCCGACGAGGCTGTGCGCCAGGAGCTGCTCGCTGGCAGTCGTCCGCTGATGAAGTACACCAACCTGCTGACGCACAACCTGCGGGCCTACACCCTGTTTGCCACCGCCCTGCTGGACTGTCCGTGGGTGTATCTGCTGGTGGAGGTCGTCGTGATGAACCTCATGTATGTCTATATGCACCGCACGCATGAGAAGCTGTGCCAACGTCTGACTGCCAAGCTATGACACCACGAGGCTATATCTTCGACTATGGTGGTACGCTCGACACTGGCGGCGACCACTGGGGACGGGTCATCTGGGCTGCCTATCAGCAGGTGGACGTGCCTGTCAGCGAATTGCTGTTCCGCGAGGCTTATGTCTATGCCGAGCGCACGCTGGGCAGCACGCCTGTCGTCCAGCCCCATTTCACCTTCCGCCAGACGTTAGAGGCCAAGGTGCGTCTGCAGTTGGACTATCTCTCCCTGCCTGTCTCTTTCCTCTCCCCGCTCGTCGCTTCTCTCTACGCCACAGCCCGGCGCCACACAGCCCATAGTCGTGAGGTGCTGCAGCAGCTGCCGCAGCCGAAGGTGCTGGTCAGCAATTTCTATGGCAACATCCATACCGTCCTGAGCGAGTTTGGCCTCGACGGTCTGTTCTGTCATGTCGTGGAGTCGGCAGTAGTGGGTGTGCGCAAGCCCGACCCGCGGATTTTCACAATGGGTGTCGAGGCCCTCGGACTGCTGCCTGCCGAGGTGACGGTCGTTGGCGACTCCATAGGTAAGGACATCCTCCCCGCTGCCCTTGCCGGCTGTCACACAGTGTGGCTCCGTGGTCGTCAGTGGATGGATGCTCCTGTCGACGAGCAGTGTGCCGAGGGTGTGATTGACGATTTGTCGGTGCTCTTAGAGTAAAAAATAATATAAAAAACGGAGCGAACGTGTGCCGTTCCGTTTTTTTTGTCTACCTTTGCACCAAATTGACTATAGCAATGGAAAAAAATGGGATAAAGCCAGCCGAAGGCCGGTTGGGAATTCTTATTGTAGGCAATGGTGCTGTTGCCACCACTTTTATGACGGGTGTCTTCTTGGCTCGTAAGGGACTGGCAAAGCCTATTGGCTCTATGACGCAGTACGACAAGATTCGTGTCGGCAGGGGAGAAGAGAAGAATTATCTGAAATACAGCGAGATTGTCCCTCTGGCCAGTCTCAGCGACTGTGTCTTCGGCTGTTGGGATGTCTATCCTCAGAATGCCTACCAGAGCGCTGTCTATGCAGAGGTGCTCCAGCGTAAGGACATTGACCCTGTCCGCGAGGAACTGGAACAGATCGTTCCTATGAAGGCCGCCTTCGACCATAACTATGCCAAGCGCCTCACCGGCGACAATGTCAAGGACTGTGCCACGCGCTGGGAGATGGTGGAGGCTCTGAAACAGGACATCCGCGACTTCCGTCAGCAGCAGGGCTGCGACCGTGTGGTGGTGCTCTGGGCTGCCTCTACCGAGATTTACGTCCCTGTCGACGAGCAGGTACACTACCGCCTTGCCGACTTGGAGGCCGCCATGAAGGACGACGACCGCGAGCATGTGGCTCCCTCTATGTGCTATGCCTACGCATCGCTCACCGAGGGCTGTCCCTTCATCATGGGTGCTCCTAATACGACGGTCGACATCCCTGCTATGTGGGAACTGGCCGAACGCCAGCGGCTGCCTATCGCCGGCAAGGACTTCAAGACGGGTCAGACGCTGGTCAAGTCGGGCTTTGCCCCAATTATCGGCACACGCTGCCTGGGGCTCAGCGGATGGTTCTCGACGAATATCCTTGGTAACCGCGATGGTCTGGTGCTCGATGAGCTGCAGAACTTCCATACGAAGGAGGTGTCTAAGCTGTCGACGCTGGAGACCATCCTCAAGGCTGACGACCAGCCCGACCTCTATACCGATTATTATCATAAGGTACGTATCAACTACTACCCGCCACGTGGCGACAATAAGGAGTCGTGGGACCATATCGACATCGTGGGCTGGCTGGGCTATCCTATGCAGGTGAAGATCAACTTCCTCTGTCGCGACAGCATCCTTGCAGCGCCCGTCTGTCTCGACCTCTGTCTGCTCATCGACCTTGCAGCACGTGCCGGGCGCTATGGTACACAGCGGTTCCTCAGCTTCTTCCTGAAGTCGCCCATGCACGACTATACGGTTGGCGAGGAGGCTGTCAACAACCTCTATCAGCAGTATACCATGCTCAAGAATGCCCTCCGCGAGATGGGTGGCTATGAGGCTGATGAAGAGCTGGATTAACCACGTCTTTCTGTTCCTCTCTCTGCTGCTGTGCATACCGGCTTATGCGCAGCTGAACCCTGATGTCGACAAGGACACCACGAAGTGGTTCAATCGCACCCAACAGTTGTCCGGGGTTGACGTCAGGGCTAAGGCCAGTCGCTACAGTCGCAAGAACAACCCCGCCGTGGAGCTGATGCGAAAGGTGATAGCTGCCAAGCGGCGCACTGACCTCTCCAACCGCGACTTCTACCAGTACAACAAATACCAGAAGCTGACGCTGGCCGTCAATGACATCACGCCTCAGCGCATGGCTGAGCCGCGCTACAAGGACAAGAAATGGCTCATCGACCAGGTGGAGTTCTGCCCTTACAACAGGAAACTCATCCTGCCCGTCTCTGTCGAGGAGACGGTGCTGAAGAAGCTCTATCGCCGGGAACCGCACGACGAGCGTACCATCATCATGGGCGTCAATGCCTCGGGGGTCAACGACGTCCTCCAGACGGGCGACATCCTGAACACCGTCCTGAAGGACATCTTTACCGATGTCAACATCTACGATGACCAGATACGCCTGTTACAGTATCCCTTCACCTCGCCCATCGGCAAGGATGCCATCGCCTTCTATCGCTACTACATCGAGGACACCATTGCCGTGGCCAACGATTTGTGCTATCACCTGTCGTTCCTGCCCAACAACCAGCAGGACTTCGGCTTCCGTGGCGAACTCTACATCCTCGCCGACTCGTCCTATCAGGTGCGGCGTTGTACGATGACCATACCGCCTGGCAGCAATGTCAACTTCGTCTCGGGCATGCAGCTCTCGCAGGAGTTCTCACGTATCAGCGACGGCTCCTGGGTGCTCACTGCCGACGATATGTTCACCGAACTGCGCTGGGCCAGCTATATGGAGTCGTTTGCTGTCGTGCGCAACACCCGTCTCACTGACTTTGCCTTCGACCCGCTGCCACGACAGCTCTTCAAGGGTAAGAAGAAAGAGGTACGCGAGGCCAGTGCCATGATGCGCAATGACGACTTCTGGCAGCAGTACCGCCAGGTACAGCTCACCAAGAGCGAGAACTCGATGGACGCTTTCGTGCAGGGTCTCCAGCAGACGAAGGGCTTCAAGTATATCATCTTCGGACTGAAGGCCCTGATAGAGAACTTCGTCGAGACGCGTACCAAGCATCCCAGCAAGATTGACATTGGTCCCGTCAATACGATGTTCACCACCAACTACATCGATGGTCTGCGCACCCGTCTCTCAGCGCAGTCTACGGCTAACCTCGACTCCAATTTCTTCTTCAGGGGCTATGTCGCCCACGGCTGGAAGTCCAACGAGAACTACTACCGGGGCGACGTCATCTGGTCGCTGAACAAGAAGGACTACCTGCCGCGAGAGTTCCCTAAGCGCACGCTGACCTTCTCGTCGACCTACGATGTCATGGCACCCACCGACAAATTTCTTGACACCGACAAGGACAATGTCTTCGTCGCCTTCAAGTGGGCCGACATCGAACGGATGATGTTCTACAACCGTCAGCAGCTCACCTTCGAATACGAGACCTACAATGGCGTGAAGACCACCCTGAGCGCCAAGACAGAGCACGACGCACCTGCCGGCGACATCGACTTCATGCCCTTCCGTACCACGGAGCTGCGTGCCGAACTGCGCTATGCCCCTGGCGAGACCTATATCAACACGAAACAGCGACGCACCACCGTCAACCTCGACGCTCCTGTCTTCACCCTCGGCCATACGGTCGGTCTGGAGCATGTCCTGGGGGGCGATTACGGCTTCCATATCAGCGACGCCATCGTCTACAAGCGCTTCTGGCTCGGGGCAGGGTGGGGCAAGGTCGACTGTCGTCTGCGGGGGGCTGTCCAGTGGAACGCCGTGCCCTATATGCTGCTCCTCATGCCCGAGGCCAACCTGTCGTATATCCTCTCCGAGAACACGTTCTCGCTCATCAACAACATGGAGTTCCTCACCGACCGCTACGCGTCGGCCATGGTCAACTGGGATATGAACGGCAAGCTCTTCAACCGCCTGCCCCTCATCCGGCGCTTGAAGTGGCGCGAGTGGCTGGCCGTGCGCTGTCTGTGGGGCACCCTGTCAGAGAAGAACCGCCAACCCCTGCCCATGGGCAGCTACATGCTCGACGGTAACAAACCCTACTGGGAGCTGTCCGTCGGCATTCATAATATCTTCAAACTCTTGCAGATAGAATATGCGCGACGACTGAACTACAACCACCTGCCGACAGCGCATAAGCATGGCATACGCTTCACGTTCCGTATGACTTTCTAAGGCGAAAAAAAAACGGGAGTGTCATCACGACAGTCCCGATTACTAACTAACTTATTATCAACTATTCATTACTCATTCTGGGTGCAAAGGTAGTACATCTTGGGCCTTTTTTTTGCTTCTGAGGCAAAAATAATCACGTAATCGTTTGCGCCTTTCATCTTTTTTTCTTACCTTTGCAGCCCCAAAATGATATTATGACAAATTCCAAGCACAGGGTATCGCTGAAGGACTTGGCAAAGGAACTGAATGTCAGTATTGCCACTGTCAGCAGAGCGCTGCATTCTTCGCCGGAGATAGGCAAGGAGATGCAGCAGCGTGTGAAGGAATTGGCCAAGCGCCTGAACTACCGGCCCAACCCCTTCGCGCAGAGCCTGCGCAAGGAGGCACCGAAGGTCATTGGCGTCGTCGTGCCCAACCTGGTCACCCACTACTATGCCGCCGTGCTCGACGGCATAGAGGAGGAAGCCCAACGGGCCGGCTATAGTATCATCAGCGCCAACACACACGAGGACTGCGAGGCTGAACGTGTGGCGGTCGACAACTTCATCGACCTCCATGTCGTGGGCATCATTGCCTGTCTGGCACAGAGCACCACCGACTACAGCCATTTCGAGGAGATCAGCGAGATGGGCATCCCTCTGGTGTTCTTTGGCCGCACCTGTCTCTCCGACCGGTTCTCTTGTGTGACAGCCAATGGCGACGAGGCCGCGCAGAAAGCTACGCAGCACCTCATCGACACTGGCAGCCGGCGCATCGCCTTCGTCGGTGGTCCCAACCACCTTGATATGGTGCGCCGCCGTAAGCATGGCTACTTAGAGGCGCTCCGCGAGAACCGTCTGCCCATCGTGCGCGAGATGGTTGTCTGCGACAGCATCGACTACGACGTAGCCCTGCGCAACACCATCAGGCTCTTGCAGCGTGACGACCGTCCTGATGCCATCCTGGCTTTCAACGACATCATCACCTTCGCAGCCTTCAACGCCATCCGGCAGTGTGGCCTCGCCATCCCTGCCGATGTGGCACTCATCGGGTTTACTGACGATGTCCACGCCCGCTATACCACGCCCTCGATGTCTGCCATCGAGGACCAGTCGTCCCGCATGGGACAAGTAGCCTGTCAGTTGCTGCTCGACAATATCAACGGCAACACGAAAGTGCGCAAGGAGATAGTCCCCCAGCAGCTCGTCATACGTGAGACTTCGGCCAAGCGTTAACCTAAAAACACATTGTCCCCCTCCTGTATGGCCGGTGGTGGGGCGTTAGATAGTCTTTATATGCCGCTGTCTATCAGTGCATATCAGACAGATATCCTCGCTGCTCATAAAGAAGCTTTAGAAAAAGGCATAACAAAGTCTGTAGCTTCATGTACAATGTATATTGAACTGGGGCGTAAACTTTATATGTCATTAGGATCAGAAAAAAAACTTAAGTTAACGACTCCTGAGGACATAGAAATTTTCAAGGCGTTGCTTCAAGCAAAAAAAGACGCTTGGATGCACTAATATTAAAATAATGATACTAAAGTTTCGCAAGTGATGGCACACCTGCATAATTTAACATAAAATAGGAATAAAAAAGGCTTCGAAGTTTGTTCAACTCACTGAAAATGAGTAACTTTACAATCGCCAAACAGTAAAGTTCAA
>Ga0256405_10005233_pt1 | contig 22833 bp, 20 predicted proteins | sample RumenRJG_02DNA_FD_189096 | JGI IMG/M metagenome (GOLD analysis project Ga0256405, IMG submission 189096) | Bovine rumen microbial communities from Lethbridge, Alberta, Canada - RJG_02 | ecosystem: Host-associated > Mammals > Digestive system > Stomach > Rumen | place: Canada: Alberta... | reverse complement strand
GTAGGCTGTTTCCCTGTATTTACAAATCTGCGCCTTATCATACCTGCTTATATGTTCCACACCATCCAGTTTCTTCTTTAACTGCCCTGACTCTGACAGATCACACATGGATAGCTTTCCTGTTCCAATCAAGTCATACACTTTACCGCTGGTGTCCCTGATCTGGTTTAATTCTGCCCGGATGCTTTTTGACATTTCCTTTGCAGCCAGAAGTGCCATTGCATCCATGGCGGGCATAACATATTTGCGAGTCTCTCCTATCCCTGCCCGGTAAGTATCATCTGCATCCTCCACCTTATGACGCAGAGTCTGAAAAGCAGCTTCCCCAAGACCTCCGGCCGCCTGATCACTCTCAATTTTCTGCCGGAACTCATGCCGTATCTCCTTTTTCTCCCCCACTTGCATTCCTCCCAACTACCGGAACAATCGGTAAAACTCTTTGTTTTCCTGGTCCAGCCTGTCGCTGAACGCCACATTGGCAGAGGGTGTGACAAGAATTCCTTCCCCCGGCCCTCGTTCCACAAAATACGGAATCAGCTGGTCTGAAATGTTCAGACGTTCCACAAACCTCTTCCTCTCAATTGGTCCAAGGGATAATAGCTTGAAAAAACGGACTTTAGTAAGGAGATCATCAAACTCCAGGGATGCTTTCTGGTCCGTCACAATATGTACGGTATCCTGCAGAACTATGGTCAGTGGCACCCGTAGCATTTCTGCTCTCTCCAAAACCCCCTGAAGATAGTCGCTGCCTGTGACTGAATAGAGAAGCTCATCTGCGGAATCCACGAAAATCCACACATTCCGGTTCTTTTTCCGGCTTGTTACAGCAAAATTCCACAGGTAGTCCAGATTTACAAGAAGCTGTTCCTCATGATTGCATCCAAGCACTATAAATCTTCGATTTCCTGCCAGATGATCCGATCGAAATGAAAATGACTCCATAGACTGAACAAACATCGGCATTTCCCCGGAATGATCCTTTCCATACATCATGGCATCTTCCATCTTCTGAAACCGGCTTAAGACATCTGCCTCCCTCTCTGCCTGCAGGTAACACGCCTGCATCATATCCCCCGACATCTGCTGCCTGTGAAATCCCGTCTTTACCGTCAGGTATGCCGCAAGAAAAACCTGTTGAAATGCAGACCGTTCTTCATTGAGGTTGTAGTTCATGTCTTTTTCAAAAAAATCCGGACAGAAGTCATGAATCACCTGTCCATTCAGTTTTTCAGCCAATGAAGCGTACTCCCCGGGATGTCCTGTCAAAACAACTACCGTATCATTCGTGCCAATCAAAGTATTCAAAACCTCTCTCATGACGGCAGTCGTCTTTCCGGTGTGCGCATTTCCGGTTATCAGTGCTGTGGCATAGTTAGTCCGGTCCAGGAACACCAGATTATCATTGATTGCATTAAGTCCGTAAAAGGACAGCTTCTTTTCAAAAATTCCCTGAATATTAAGAGGCTTCATCACAGCCATCTGTTCCAGCGAAAAGATTCTTCCCACATGCACCTTCAGGCTGCCCAGAGGAAGCACCGATTGAACCCCCTCATTCTGCAATAAATCCAGGCATCGAATCTGACAGACGTATTTGGATGCAGACAGCTTCAAAAGAGAAGAATCCCTTTCCAGTTCCTCCATACTTTCTGCAAACAATGTGATTACAAAGGATGCCTTGACCACTTCCTGATCTCCGGCCTTTGCCTCCTTGAACAGTTCTAAAGCAGATCGATAAAAATAGTCCTCCTCGTTCTCCCGGATGGGTATCTCCCGTCTCATGGTCCGGTGTTCCCTCCTGTCTGTAATTGTGTCGCGGACCGGAACTGTCTTCACCTTTGTATTTTCCCTCACCCTTTTTGCTGCAACCTCAAATCCCAGCTCCCGGTCCACACGCTCATAATGTACCGACAAGATGGAATTCGAGGAAACCGAAGCCAGATCCAGAAGAATGCTGTCAGGAACACTTTCCGGTATACTGTTGATAAAAAAAGTTCTTGCATAGCAGCTCCCGATTTTCATGTGATCCAACGCACTGCAATCATACTCCTCCGGAGCTATCGTGTCCTTGGTATCCATCTTCATGCGCTTCATCGCACGGATGGAAAAGCCGTTGCCATTGTAGTCTACTTTTTTTCCAAATCCCCCCACCCGTTCCCCGGGGTGATAGATGTGATACAACAGTTCCAGACGCTCAGGCAGCCCCAGGGGCTCTGCCCGAAAACCATACAGTTCCGTGAAACCATCCTTAATCCACACATCCGTCTGTTCAAATTTCCTCAATGCCATATCCGGTGTATCTGCTGTATACGAAATAGTCAGATAAACCTCACGATTAAAATTGTTGTGACCAATATCACAGTTTTCCCGAAGCACCTGATTATACAGTTTCCTCAAATGCTGATAACCATCCATGTCACTTTCTTCATCCAGCATAACCCGGGAGAGATACTCCTTACGATCAATTCTGCAGTTTCTGACTGTAAACTCAAATGAAAATTGCATGGTCAGCTTCTTAAGCAAAGACTCCATCTGTCTCCTTGTCATTTTTTCATTGTAATTCCCGCGTATGGTCCCATCCGGTGGCTGGATCCTGTAGGTGCGGGTATACACTCCCGGTTCTGTCTCGATCATACCGGCTTCTTCAAAGCAGTACAGATAGGGAATACTTCTATGAATCACATTCTTCTTTGTACTTTGAGTCATAAATGTTTTGCCTCCTTTGAATTAGTTATATTTTAATTTAATTTATTTGTTTTGTATTATTCATTTTATTTATTTTATATTTAACTAATTATTTAATCATCTCCTTCCAGATCAAGCGGATCCATCTGATGGATATTATAGGGATCCGACAAATCATATCCCTCGTATTTATCCAGGAATACCTCTAAGGATCTTCTTCGAATTTTCATACCTCCTATTTTTAATACCGGAAGTAATCCAGCATGAATCAAATCATATACTCGATTCTTCCCTATTTTTAATATTCCTGCCACCTCATTCACAGAGTACAGTACATCCTCCATTCTCTCATCCCCTTTCTCTTGAAACATGGATTATCACTTTTTGTTAGTATACAAATTGCATCTTTTACACCGGATAAAAAAATAATTTGTTTTTCATACCGTTCTAATTCTTTGCATTTTATCAGATAACGGTTATATTTAATTTCTGAGCAACACAATAGCAAAACAGATAACCCTATTTACTCCTCTACATGCGAAAATTAAATTCTACAATTTAATTATTAAATATATTGATTGTATACTTTTGATGTGATATAATCTTTTTAGAACATTTGTTTGTTTATATATTTATTTAATTCAGATTATAGGAGGTGAATTTAATGGAAATTAGCAATGAAAACATGTCAACCTCAGACATGATCCGCACAATCTTAACTATCGAGCACCAGAACACAGTATCTCTGGCTCGTTTGGTAAACACATCCCCCCAGAATATTAGCCAACGCCTGAAAAAAGGCAATTTTAGGGAAAATGAGCTGACCAAATATGCAGAAGTATTGGATTATCAAGTTGTGATTACATTTAGAAAGCGAGGAAATAGCGATGAGTGATATTGTGATTCGTGAACGTGTACTGAAAAACGGCACCGTGACCTTCGAATATAGCTTTGAGATTGCTCCAATAAACGGAAAAAGAAGGCGTAAATCCAAATCAGGCTTTCGCTCCAAGCGAGAAGCCAAAGCAGCTGGAAAACTGGCTCAACAACAATATGAGAATACAGGCACTACAATCGCCAATAAAGCAGAAATGAGCTATTCTGATTATTTGAAATTCTGGATTCAAAAAGATGTAGCTACAACCTGTAAGGATGCTACCGTAGAAAATTATGAAAAAAAGATCCGCCTGTATATATCACCATTTCTCGGCGAAAAAAGGTTGAGAAGTATTGTGCGTCAGGATATCAAAGATTTTTTAGAAAAGATGTATGATGATGGATTCAGCAAGAATACAATTTCTGTATGCAAAGGCATTATTACCAAAAGCTTTGACTATGCAGTGGACTCGCAGATACACTGTCATCCTCCCCTGCTACCGGTATCAAGCGGCTTTCGAAAGGCGGACGACCACCCAAGAACCCTACACGTACCTCACCTCACGTTTATATTCCCAAAGAGCAGATGGATCAGATATTTGAGCGGTTTCCATGTGGAACTTCACCCTATCTTAGTTTAATGACCGGTTATCACTGTGGTACACGTTTAGGAGAATCTTATGCTATCGTTGAGGAAGATATCGACTTTGTCAATAAAAAGCTGAAATTAAACCGCCAGATCCAGTGGAAGTCCGATTCCACACGTACAAAAGAAGAAATTCAGCAAAGCAATGGATCTTCACATGCCGGAAACGGGTATTGGTACTTTACAGAGCCCAAATACCGCTCTTACCGTATTATTGATCTGGATGATGATATGATTGAACTTCTCTCTGATATAATAGGAAGACGAAAAAGCTCGGAAAAATATTATGGAAGCCATTATGTCCATTACTATGTAGATCAACCATTATTAAACTCCGGAGTAGCACCCGAAACACCCATTCCGGATAATCCACTTAAATCCTCTGGTAAACATGAAATTCATTTGATCAATATTCGAGAGGATGGTTCATTTATCACCCCAAGAACAATGCAGCACACAGCTACAGTGATTCAAAAACAGCTCGGTATTAAGGATTTTGACTATCACAGTCTGCGTCACACCCATTCTACAATGCTCCTCGAAATGGGCGCACCTGACGTGTACATTCAACGGCGATTAGGGCACACATCTTCACAAGTTACTAAAGAAGTCTATACAAACCATCTAACGCCTGCAATTCAAAACAAAGGTTTAGATGTATTACAAAATCTCTATTAACCAAAAACTCTCAATCAAAACGATTGAGAGTTTTTTATTAAGGCTATCGGAATTCATTTTCCACTCACAAGTATATCTTGCACAGAAACATCCATTTCCCATCTCATAGACATATTCCAGGTTGACGGCGTCAATGATATTATATTTTATGTCGATGGATTTCACCATTTACTCGTCGACGGTGTCAACGGATTTTTCACTTTCTCGTCGACCGCGTCGACGAAAGATACAAATAATAAAAGAAAAAAAGCCCGCGTCGACGAAAAATTTTCCAAAATTAAAAATTCCGTCGACGTGACGTCGACGCGGTCCACGAAATTACCCAATTTTTTCATTTTAATAATATTTCAAAATGAAAAAAGGCTCCCGGAGAAAATCCCCCGGGAGCTCCAAAAACCTTGATTTTACAGTGTTTTCATTTAGAATTTTCCAGCCTTAGCAGCTTCCTCCACGCTAACGGCAACAGCAACGGTAGCACCTACCATCGGGTTATTACCCATTCCGATCAGACCCATCATCTCAACGTGAGCCGGTACGGAAGAAGATCCAGCGAACTGTGCATCAGAGTGCATACGTCCCATAGTATCTGTCATACCATAAGAAGCAGGACCTGCTGCCATGTTATCTGGGTGAAGTGTACGTCCTGTACCACCGCCGGATGCTACGGAGAAGTACTTCTTACCCTGCTCGATACATTCCTTCTTGTATGTACCTGCAACCGGATGTTGGAAACGTGTTGGGTTTGTAGAGTTACCAGTGATGGAAACACCTACGTTCTCATGATGCATGATTGCAACACCTTCCTGAACATCATCAGCACCGTAACATTTTACAGTTGCGCGAAGTCCGTTAGAGTATGCTTTCTCATATACGATGTTAAGCTTTGCAGCCTTGTAATCATACTTTGTCTCTACGAATGTAAATCCGTTGATACGGGAAATGATCTGTGCTGCGTCTTTTCCAAGACCGTTTAAGATAACACGAAGAGGTTTCTGACGAACCTTGTTTGCCTTCTCAGCGATACCGATTGCACCCTCAGCAGCTGCGAATGACTCATGTCCAGCTAAGAAACAGAAGCACTCTGTCTCCTCCTCAAGGAGCATCTTACCAAGGTTACCATGTCCTAAACCTACTTTACGATGATCTGCAACAGATCCAGGAATACAGAATGCCTGAAGTCCTTCACCGATTGCTGCGGCAGCATCAGCAGCTCTCTTGCATCCCTTCTTGATTGCGATTGCAGCACCTACAGTGTAAGCCCAGCAAGCGTTCTCGAAACAAATTGGCTGAATCTTCTTAACCTGATCGTAAACGTTCAGTCCAGCGTCCTTTGTAATCTTTTCAGCTTCTTCGATAGAGCTGATACCATAGCTGTTTAAAACAGCGTTAATCTGGTCAATTCTTCTTTCATATCCTTCAAATAATGATGCCATTATATCGTTCTCCTTTCCAATTATTCCTGACGTGGATCGATAATCTTAACTGCATCGTCCACACGGCCATACTGACCCTTGGCTTTCTCCCAAGCTGTGTTAGGATCATCACCCTTCTTAATGAAGTCAGTCATCTTTCCAAGAGAAACGAACTGGTAACCAATTACCTCGTTATTCTCGTCAAGAGCGATACCTGTAACATATCCTTCAGCCATCTCAAGGTAACGAACACCCTTCTCTTTTGTTGCATACATAGTACCAACCTGAGAACGAAGTCCCTTTCCTAAATCTTCCAGACCAGCACCTACAGCAAGTCCGTCATCAGAGAATGCAGACTGTGTACGTCCATATACGATCTGTAAGAAAAGCTCTCTCATAGCTGTGTTGATAGCATCACAAACTAAGTCTGTATTTAAAGCTTCCAGAATTGTCTTACCCTGTAAAACTTCTGCAGCCATGGCAGCTGAATGAGTCATACCAGAGCAACCGATTGTCTCAACTAATGCTTCCTCAATGATACCGTTCTTTACGTTAAGAGAAAGCTTGCAGGCACCCTGCTGTGGTGCACACCAGCCGACACCGTGTGTAAATCCTGAAATATCCTCAATTTTCTTGGAATGAACCCACTTTCCCTCTTCCGGGATAGGAGCTGGCTCATGCTTTGCGCCCTTTGCTACAGGACACATGTTTTCAACTTCCTTTGTGTAAATCATCTTAAGACTCCTTTCGCATGTTAATTGTAGATAAACTCGTTATCATTCGACATACCGCTAATATTTTTGCATATTTTTTCCCTAAAGTCTAGTGCAAATTCGCACTTTTTTAGATACAACTACTATTTTTCTTTTTTTGCCACAATATGGTCTGCATCCTTGTAGATATGGTTTGCCGGAATCACTCCGCGGACAGAAGAAAGCGGATAGACATTGCAATTCGGGCAGATAACCGTGCCCGGATTTAAAACGGAGTTGCATCCTACCTCTACGTGATCCCCGAGCATAGCCCCAAATTTCTTAAGTCCTGTTTCAATTTTTTCTCCGGAATCTCTGCTATCCTTTACAACCACAAGTGTTTTATCCGATTTTACATTGGAGGTAATCGAACCGGCTCCCATATGGGACTTGTAACCGAGAATGGAATCCCCGACGTAATTGTAATGTGGTACCTGTACCGTGTTAAAAATGATATCATTTTTGATCTCCGTGGAATTTCCGACAACCGATCCTTTTCCAATGATCGCACTTCCGCGGATAAATGCACAGTGACGGATCTCGGCATCTTCATCAATAATCAGCGGTCCGTTCAGACATGCCGTAGGCGCAATGATTGCACTCTTTGCCACCCAGATATTTTCTCCACGTTTCTCATAAATTTCCGGATCGAGTGTCGGTCCGAGCTTTTTGATAAAATCGCTGATACCTTTTAATGCTTCCCACGGATATGTAAACTGTGAAAGATACTCTCCCGCGATAGACTGTGATAAATCATACATGTTTTTGATTTTTGCGTTTTCCATTTTTAAATCTCCTTAAATTTTTATTTTTCATCATTACTGAAAGTTTTTTCTTCTGGACGCTCCGTTTTTTCCGGAGTCTCTGCTTCCTTCGGCGGTGCCTCCCCCGGATTATCAAAATCAAACGAAATCTGATCATTTTCATATTTCAGGCAGGTGTCAAATGTATTGCCTGCCTTTGAGGTAAATCCGGTAATCTTCTGCTTCGTCTTTCCTGTCGTCAGCAGTTCTTTCATCACTTCTTCGGAAAGTTCCACCTTAGCAACCGTATGCCAGATCTTAAATCCACACGCACATTCATACCTCCACTGCGTCTTCATCAGCATTTTTCCGCATTTCGGGCACGGCACGGTTGTCTCTTCCGGTTTCGGTTTCTCGGGAAAATCAAATGCAATCTCCCCTTCTTCCGTCAGTTTCAGCGGTGCATCAAATTTCATACCGGTCTTTGCAACAAATCCCGATATTACCTCCGTCTTCTTTTTCGTCAGAAGCTCTTTCACCTGCGCTTCTTTCAGACGGACACTTGCGATACTTCCAATCATAAAGCTGCAGCTTTCCTTATCATCTTTTTTGTGATTGGCACACATAAATCCAAACGGTGCCACTACAATATCCCCGCCACACTTCGGACACTTCACATCTTTTACTTTCTTTGGTTCTACATTGTCAAAATCAAATTTCAGCCCGGTTACTTTCCCGTTTTCATCTTTTGCGAGAGCTACGCGGGCATCAAATTTCTTCCCTGTTTTTGACTTAAACCCACGCATGGTTTCCGTAATGCCATAGTTTAAAAGCTGCCGAACCTGTGCTTCCGTAAAAGATTTCTCTGCCATCTTCCCAATGGAAAACCGGCAGCTGTTCTCATCACCCGGCTTATAGTTGGCACATCCATAACCAAAAGAGGTTGCAATGATCTCACCCCCGCAGAGCGGACACTTCACATCGCGGATCACTTTCTGTTCCACGCTGTCAAAATCAAATACAATATTCGTCTTTCCCTCTTCGGTTTTCTCCAGTTTCAGACAGGCATCAAATTTTTTACCGGTTTTTGATTTAAAACCGCGCAGGGTATCCGTGTGTCCTTCCGTCAGGAGCTGCTTTACCGCAGTAACCGGCAGTGTTTTTCCGGCGATCGTTCCAATGGAAAACCGGCAACTGTTCTCATCGTCCGGTGAAAAGTTCACACATCCATAGCCGAAAGATGTCTTTTTAATCTGTCCGCCACATACCGGGCACTTTACCTCCGGAATGATTTCCGGCTCTACGTCCGAAAAATCAAATGTAGTATTAACTTTTCCGTTTTCATCTTTATCTATCTTAAGTTTTGCATCAAACCGTTTGCCTGCCTTGGATTTAAACCCGCGGATGGTCTGGGTATGCCCCTGTTCAATAAGTTCTTTTACCTGTTCCTCACTCAGCTGGACACCTGCAATTTCGCCGATATTAAAATTACATCCTGATTTATCATTCTTGTAATTTGCACATCCATAGCCAAATGGTGTGGTTACAAGTTCTCCACCGCATGCCGGACATTTAACACCGATTTTTCTTCTCGCACCGGCACCTCTTGCATTTTTTCCGGCAAAATTACTGATGCGTTCCGCAAGCGGTTCCCGCAGATCCTGTCCGATCATCTTTTCTGTTTCGGTCCGGATGAAATCTTCCAGTTTTGTCCGATAATCCCAGAAATCTACGGTTCCCTGTGTAATTCCATCAAGTCCCTTTTCCCAGGAAGCTGTCATCTTTGGATTCAAAAGTGCCGGGACGGTCATGCTCACCACCTCAAATACCATCTCTCCGAGATTTTCCGGTGTGAGCACCTGCGTCCGTTTATTCAGATTGAGATAATGGATGCGGACCAGTTTCTTGATAATTTCCGCGCGGGTGGCAGAGGTACCGATTCCCGAACCTTTGATCTGTTCCCGAAGCTCCTCATCCTCAATCAGCTGTCCTGCATTTTCCATGGCAAGCACCATGGAACCGGAGGTGTACCGTTTCGGTGGTGAAGTTTTTCCCTCTTTCACCTCATATCCACCCACGGAAATCTCATCGCCCTTTTTCAGCTGATCTGCCAGATGCAACAGCTCCTTCGGATCCGAATCTTCTTCCTCTTTCTTTGGAATGCCCGCAATTTCTAAATAACCGGGCGTCTTTAACACACGTGCGGACGCATAAAAACGTTCCTTCTTTTCCCCCACATCCACAGCAACCGTCATTTTTACATTCTGATATTCTGCCGCCGGATAAAACACACTGAGAAATCTTCGCACGATCAGATCAAATACCGATTTCTGCAGAGAATTCAGTTTGCCAAGCTCCGTGAGCTGGCCGGTCGGAATGATCGCATAGTGATCCGTCACTTTAGAATCATCGGTATACTGCGTTCTTGCAATATTTCCGTACAATTTTTTATCCAGGATCTGCTCCACAAAATGCGAAGTCGGCTCATATCCCCGCAGACGGCTGATATTTTTTTGAATCTCCTTTGCCACCGGAGTGGAAAGTACACGCGCATCGGTACGCGGATAGGTTGTCAGTTTCCGTTCATACAGATCCTGTGCCACCTGTAAGGTCTCATCCGGGCTGATCTTGAATCGTTTTGCACATTCTGCCTGCAGCTCTGCCAGATTAAACAGTAACGGCGCCCGTTTTCTGGAAATATTTTTTTCGATGGATTCCACAATCGCAGGATGTCCCTGCACACGGTCAATCAATTCCAGTGCATCCTTCTTTTCCCGAAATCCGTTTTCCTTATACAAAAGCGGCGATGCAAAGTACCCCGATCCCTCGACGGCTTTCCACTCGCCCTGAACATGTGCATCTGTAAAATTTCCGACAACGCGGTAAAATGGTGTCTCCTTAAAATTGCGGATCTCGCGCTCACGGATCACAACCATCCCAAGCACACAGGTCATCACGCGCCCGACCGCAATAGCGGTATAAGAACGTGTTCCCGCCGCATTGTTTAACAATCCTCCATATTTTACCGACATTACACGGGAAAAATTAATGCCCATGGCATAATCTTCAATTGTACGCATAATACCGGATTTTCCGAGATTTTCATAGGCAGACATCGGTTTTGCTTCCCGGATTCCCCGTTGGATCTCTTCCTCTGTCTGCGAATCGATCCAGACACGAAGTTCCTCCATGCCGTCTCGCACACCGCCGAAATTGCGGATATTTTCCTCGATCGTCTGTCCTTCTTTTCCGGCATCTCCTGCCCAGTAGACACGGTCAATATCTTCACGCATCAACATTCCGTGAACCACATCATACTGACGGCTGACATCTTTGATCACATCATATTTATATTCTTTTGGAAGAAATGGCAGATCTTCCAGTTTCCACTTTTTGTATTTTATATCATAACTTTCCGGATATACCATGGCTACCAGATGTCCCACGCACCAGGTGATCACATATTTCTGGTTTTCCAGATAGCCATCTCTGCGGCCCCCGCTTACCCCGAGAACTTTTGCAAATTCCTGGGCAACCGACGGTTTCTCCGTTATGATCAATGACTTTCCCATCTTCTATCCCCTATTGGCAAACTTTTTCTATAATTCGTTCATATCAATCAGCTCAAACCGGTCATCCGTTTTGGCATGCTCCGCCAGCATCGGTTCAAACCGGGTTGCAGAGAATAAAAAGATATGTTCCGAACGGATTTTTGCCTTTTCCATATTCCGATACAGTTCCTCGCACATCTGCGATGTCAGCTGTGGCTGATCCCAGTTGCATAGTCCCACAATATTTCTGCGGTCTGTACTCTGGGCAATAATATCAATGTTTCCTGTCTTTCCAACCCAGGTCCCGATCTTATGAACCGGAAACGGCATGCGTCCCATCTGATTTAAAAGCATCATATACTCCATGCAGACATTCCGGAAATAACGTTTCAGATACGTGCCAAGTTCCGGTGCAATGTAACGGTCGTAAAATTCATGCGGTTTCAGCAGATAAAGATCTGACATATGCGGAAATACAAATTTAAACCAGAAATTAATAAATGTATCTTTGATCTGGTATACCCCTTTCTTGGTATTTTCCCAGCCGCCGGTCTGAAACGACTGCACTTTCTCTACAATATCAAAATGGCTGAGATTTTTCATATAAACACTGATCTTCGCACGGGAATATCCGGTTTTCAAATACAGGTCATTCAGTTTATTATATCCCTGTGCAATTGCAGATAAAATTGTGTTATAGACGGAAAGTTCACGCAGTTCTGCCGAAATTTTCTGTTCTGCCATATGAAACAGATATCCGCCCTCCGTCAGCACAAGCCGGTAAATATTCTCCCTGTATGAAATTTCCGGATTCCAGGCTTCCATATATCCCGGCACCCCGCCGATCGATCCATAAATACGGATACAGTCGCTGACCGAAAGTGCCGGAAATGTCCGGACAACTTCCAGGAAATTCAGATCTTCCACTTTATGCAGTACATCAATACGACGGAATCCATCCCCGAACGCATCTTTTGCATCCTGTTCTGCCCATACAATGGAAGAAGACGCCAGAATGATCATTACCGGTCCCGGATAAAGCCTTTTCATCTTCAGTTTTAAAATACTTTTGACAAATTCCGGATCTCTTTTAATTGCATACTGTGCCTCATCAATCACAATCACCAGTTTTGATGCATCTCCGCTTTTTACCCGGTTAAAAAATTCATCATAGGAATATCTGCTCAGCTTAATCTGAAAAGCATTTTGAATTTCTTCTCCCATTTTCTGCATCTGTTCCTGTGCGGAAAGCTGTCTGCATCGATAATAAAAATACTTTTTCCCCACACAGAATTCTTTGATCAGCTGTTCTTTTCGGCAGTCCATTCCGCCATACAAAAGCATCAGCTGGTTTCCTGATTTTTCATACCAGCCTTCCAGTTCTTTGAGATCTGTTTTTTTTGCGTTCATCCCGATTCCTCCGTACAAAATTCCTTCTGCTAAAAGAAATTATATCACTGATTAATATCTCTCACAAGGTTTTCGGCAAAAAGAAAGAAGTGCAGTTTTTGCACTTCTCTCCAAAAATCCGTATTTCAATTTAATACTTATTTCTTTGTGATATATCCCTGTGCCTTTAACAGCTCTGCACATAAAACTGCACCACCGGCTGCACCACGAACGGTATTGTGAGATAATCCAACGAATTTCCAGTCATATACGGTATCCTCTCTCAGACGTCCGACAGAGATTCCCATGCCATGCTCAAAGTTTACATCCAGACTGACCTGCGGACGGTTGTCCTCTTCTAAGTACTGGATGAAATGCTCCGGTGCACTCGGAAGCTTCAGTTCCTGTGGCACACCACTGTAATTCTTCAGTGCTTCGATCAGCTGCTCTTTGGTAGGTTTCTTCTTGAATTTAACAAATACAGCTGCTGTATGTCCGTTTAATACCGGTACACGAATACACTGGCAGGTAATGACTGGTGAAGTTGCAGGAACAATCTGCTTCTTCGCATCATCTACATGACCCCAGATACGCAGAGGCTCTTTCTCAGACTTTTCTTCCTCACCACCGATGTATGGAATAATGTTTCCAAGCATCTCCGGCCAGTCCTTGAAGGTCTTTCCTGCTCCGGAAATAGCCTGATAGGTAGTGGCAACTACTTCATACGGCTCAAACTCTTTCCATGCAGTCAGAACCGGTGCATAACTCTGGATGGAGCAGTTTGGCTTTACTGCTACGAAACCGCGCTTTGTACCAAGACGCTCTTTCTGATACTTGATAACTTCCATGTGCTGTGGATTGATTTCCGGAACTACCATCGGCACATCCGGTGTCCAGCGGTGCGCACTGTTGTTGGAAACAACCGGTGTCTCTGTCTTTGCGTAATCTTCCTCGATCTTTTTGATCTCTTCCTTTGTCATGTCTACAGCAGAAAATACAAAGTCGACCTGAGAAGCTACCTGCTCTACCTCATTTACATTCATTACTACAATATTCTTTACAGCTTCCGGCATTGGAGTATCCATTTTCCAACGATCTCCTACTGCCTGCTCATAAGTCTTTCCTGCACTTCTTGGGCTTGCTGCAATCGTGGTAACCTCAAACCATGGATGATTCTCCAGCAAAGAGATAAATCTCTGTCCTACCATACCTGTTCCGCCAAGGATACCAACTTTTAACTTCTCACTCATTTTTCCAATCTCCTCTGTTCTTTTCTTTATACGCGGACACCTGTCTTTCACAGAAAAACGCTTTTGTTTTTTGTCCGCGTTGCACGAACATGTGTCTTTATAGGAAATATATTACTTGAAACTCCGTAAAATTACAAGGAACAAATTGTCCTAAATAAATAAAATATTCAGCAAATATATGTAGGACTTGCACAATCTGAAATACAGCCTAAGCTATATCTCAGGCTTTACCTGCTCTCCAGTTTTCTGCCAGATACGCCTCTTCGATTGCGATCACTTTCTTCATCGCCTCTTCCCCAGGCGCACCGATCGTCAGACGCTTGTTGACACAGGTCTCCATGGAGATTGCATCATAGACATCCTCCTCGAATACCGGAGAAAACTGTTTTAATTCTTCCAGACTCATATCGTCAATCGGCATCTGTTTGTCCAGGCAGTACAGAACAATACGTCCGATAATTCCATGCGCATCGCGGAACGGAACCCCGTGATTTACAAGATAATCAGCAGCGTCCGTCGCATTGGTAAAGCCGTGTGCGGCACTCTTTCTCATAACATCCTTATTGAACTTCATGGTATCAATCATGCCCGTGAATAACGCAATACAGCCTTTCGTTGTGTCGATGGCATCAAAGGAAAGCTCCTTGTCTTCCTGCATATCTTTATTGTAAGCAAGCGGAATCCCTTTCATCGTGGTCAGAAGTGACATAAGCGCACCATACACACGTCCGGTCTTACCACGGACAAGCTCTGCAATATCCGGGTTTTTCTTCTGTGGCATGATACTGCTTCCGGTACTGTATGCATCATCAATTTCTACGAATTTGTATTCGTTGGAATTCCAGATGATAATTTCCTCGGAAAAACGGCTTAAATGCATCATAATTGTTGCCATGGCAGACAGATATTCGATCAGATAATCGCGGTCGGAAACACCGTCCATACTGTTTAAGGTCGGTCCGTAAAAGCCAAGAAGCTCTGCGGTATATTCGCGGTCAAGCGGATAGGTTGTTCCTGCCAGTGCGCCGGAACCGAGCGGGCAGTAATTCATGCGCTCGTAAATATCGTGCATACGGGAACGGTCACGCTTAAACATTTCAAAGTACGCCCCCATATGATGTGCGAGTGTGATCGGCTGTGCTTTCTGTAAATGGGTAAACCCGGGCATAATCGTCTGCGTATTTTCTTTCATAATGCGAAGCAGTACATGCAGCAGCTTTTCAAGCAGTTCATCCGTCTCAAGAACCTGCAGCCGGGTATACAGACGCATGTCCAGCGCTACCTGATCATTTCTGCTTCGTCCGGTATGCAGTTTCTTTCCGGTATCTCCCAGACGGTCAATGAGATTTGCCTCCACAAAACTGTGAATATCTTCATATTCCGAAGTGATGGCAAGCTTTCCGCTCTCCACATCCGCAAGAATTTCCTGTAAACAGGAAACAATCGCCTGCATCTCTTCCTGTGTCAGAATGCCCTGCTTTCCAAGCATACGCACATGTGCAATGGAACCCTCAATATCCTGCTTGTAAAATTTCTGATCAAACGAAATGGATGCATTAAAATTGTAAACCAGCTGGTCTGTCTCCTTCGTAAATCTTCCGCCCCATAACTGTGCCATATCTAAATTCCTCTCTTTCTTAAATTCTTTGTTTTTTTATAAAATCTGTTCTTCCTGCTGTCTGCGCAGTACGATTTCACGGTCGCGGTCACGCTTGGAATACACACACCCACAGTAGTACTGCCGGTACATGTGATACTCCTTAGAAATTTCGGTCGACTTTTTATAGCCTTCCTTCTTTTTAAAATCCGAAAACAGATAACGGACACCAAAGGTATCTGCCAGTTCTGCTCCGATCTGATTTAACTTTTCCGCATTTTTCAGCGGACTGATGGATAGTGTTGTCGTAAAGAAATCAAATCCGTGCGCTTTTGCATAGGACGCAGCCTCGGAAAGCCGCAGCCGGTAACAGGCAAAACAGCGCTCTCCCCCTTCCGGGATCTCTTCCATGCCCTTTGCCATATCGTAAAACCGCTGTGTATCGTATGCACCTTCCACAAAAGAAACCGGATATTTTGTAGGAAACTCAGCAATAAAACGTTCCTGCTCCTTTGCCCGCATATGATATTCTTCCGGCGGATAAATATTGGGATTGTAATAAAATACCGTTACATGGAAATGTTCTGCAAGACATGCAATACAATAAGAACTGCACGGTGCACAACAGCTGTGCAAAAGGAGGCTTGGAGCCTCCCCTGCCGTACAGTTTTCACGGATCAGATCTTCCATTATTTTCTGATAATTTTTTTTATTCATCTTTCATCTGTATACATCTGATTAAAAATTTCTTTTCCGGTCTGCGTCCGGAAAATCTGCTGATATGCCTGTTCAATTCCGTGACGATTGACGTCATCTTCATATAAATTGACCAGAAAATCTGCCTCCACCAGAATCTGATAATCCAGTCCTTCGATATTATCATATGTATGATGATGTCCGATCAGATAGCAGATACGGTCGATCAGATAATTTTCAATTCCCACATCGGAAAGCATTCTCTGTGCCACAATCGGTCCTTCCTGCTCCTGCAGCTTTCCGTCACACCGTCCATACTTTTCTTCTGCCGGACGGATTCCAATGTCATGGGTATAAGCGGCTGCTTCCAATATAAAAAGGGATGTCTCGTCAAGCCCTTCTTTTGTTCCGATGATTCTTGCGAAACTATGCACTTTCATGAAATGCTGAATCCGTTTCGGATCTCCGGAAAAAAAGGCGATCATCTGTAAAAACAGCTCATCCAGCTGTTGCCTGCTGTAATAACTACTGTCACTACTGTCCATTCTGTGTTTCTCCTTTATCTAACATCTGCAGTGCAAACGTCGCTGCAATGTAAACAACTGCACATAAAATAATCAATACTGTTTTTTTCCCGGCAACACCGGCACAAAGTTCTGCCAGAATAAGAAGTCCATGCACCCAGAGTTCCGCATGATGCAGCATCACTGCAATAACTGCCTCAATGATAACAAGCAGACACATAGGAACTACCGGAACGTTAAGGACTCTCACCCCTACAATCACCATAATTGCAACAATTGCTGCAAAGGCCAGTAATGTCGGTACCTGAAACGTCTTTTTGTTCTTGTCCATTTTTTACCTCAACCTTTATTCTTATTTTCTTTGTCTGCGCCCATTATACCAATTTCATGCCTAAGAAACAAGCACTTTTTAAAGTAAAAAAGACACGTCTTCCATCGGATACCCGATACAAAACGTGTCTAAAACGAAGCCAATAAGGGGACTCGAACCCCTGACCCACGCATTACGAATGCGTTGCTCTACCAACTGAGCCATATTGGCAAAACGTACTTATATATAATACCAAAACCGATTCAGAAAATCAACTGTTTTTTCATAAAATTTATATTAAAAAAAGATTGACTTTTCACATGGATTCTGTAGAATAGAAATTGTTGAGTTTATAATCAGTAAACAAAAAATCAACTAACAATCATGTTTCATAAATTTACGGGAGGCATGCCATGGACATTGGACACCGCATGAAAGAACTGCGCATCCAGTACGGACTGACGCAACAGGAGCTGGCGGACCGTGCCGAGCTGACCAAGGGCTTTATCTCACAGTTGGAACGAAACCAGAACTCTCCGTCCATCGGAACTCTTCTGGATATCATCCAGTGCCTTGGTACGACACCAGCAGAATTTTTTACAGATGAAGAGCCGGAACAGATTGTTTTCAAACAGGAAGATTATTTTGAAAAAACCGACGAAGAAAAACACTGCTGTATTGAATGGGTCGTTCCCAATGCACAGAAAAACCAGATGGAACCGGTTCGTCTGACTTTACACGCCGGTGGACGGTCAGAAGTTTATCAGCCCCATGAGGGGGAGGATTTCGGTTATGTAATCAAAGGAAACGTCCGTATCCACTATGCCGGACAAAACCAGACGGTACATGCCGGGGAATCTTTCTATTTTAAAGCAGGAAAAAAGCATTATCTGGAAAACACCGGTTCGAGAGATGCCGTCATCATCTGGGTTACTACCCCACCAAATTTTTAAGAGGACAAACGTATGAGTAAACATTTAATTGATTTTATTGGAATTTCCAAATCCTACGATTCCAATCTTGTGTTGGATGATTTAAATCTGTATATCCGGGAGAATGAATTTCTGACCCTTTTAGGTCCGTCCGGATGCGGAAAAACTACAACCCTGCGTCTGCTGGGAGGCTTTGAAAGCCCGGACAAGGGACAGATTCTGTTTGACGGACAGGATATCACTGGTCTTGCAGCCAATGAACGGAAACTGAATACCGTTTTTCAGAAGTATTCTCTTTTCCCGCATATGTCCATCGCCGAAAACATTGCATTCGGCCTTAAAATAAGTAAGAAAAGCAAAGCATATATTCAGGATAAAATCAAATATGCCTTAAAACTGGTCAATCTGGAAGGATTTGAAAACCGTTCGGTCGATTCTCTCTCCGGTGGTCAGCAGCAGCGTATCGCCATCGCCCGTGCGATTGTAAACGAGCCAAAAGTCCTTCTTCTGGATGAACCGCTTGGTGCACTTGATTTAAAACTGCGCCAGAGCATGCAGTATGAGCTCATCCGTCTGAAAGAAGAACTTGGAATTACTTTTGTATATGTCACTCACGATCAGGAAGAAGCACTGACCATGTCCGATACCATTGTTGTCATGAATCAGGGATATATCCAGCAGATCGGTACTCCGGAAAACATTTACAACGAACCGGAAAACGCATTTGTTGCCGATTTTATCGGACACAGCAATATCATTGACGGAACCATGATAAAAGACGAACTTGTGGAGATTCTCGGTGCCCGCTGGGCATGTGTCGACAAAGGATTCGGCAATAACAAGCCGGTCGACGTTGTCATCCGTCCGGAAGATGTGGAACTTGTCGATCCTTCGGAGGGAACGCTGCAGGGCGAAGTAACCTCCCTGATTTTTAAAGGCGTTCACTATGAGCTTGATGTCATGGCCGGCGGCTATGAATGGCTGGTTCACACCACCAGATTTGTTCCGGTCGGCACCAAAGTCGGCATCAAAGTAATCCCGTTCAATATCCAGATTATGCATAAGCCGGAATCTTCCGATGAAAAGGCGGTGGAGATCGATGCGTAAATTTAAACAGCAATTTCTTGCCGGTCCATACCTCATATGGATCATCGGTTTTATCCTCCTGCCGCTTATCATGATTCTTTACTATGCATTTACAAACGGCGATGGCAGTTTTACGTTATCCTATATCACAGCGATAGCAGATGAAACCAACCGCAAAGCCATGGGACTTTCCCTGAGACTTGGAATTATATGCACCATCGTGTGCCTGGTTCTCTCCTATCCGCTGGCAATGATTTTAAATAATAGGAAAATCAAAAATCAGGGACTGGTTGTTTTTATCTTTATGCTTCCGATGTGGATGAACTTTATGCTCCGTATCCTGGCATGGAAACTTCTGCTTTCCAAAAATGGTGTAATCAACTCCATTCTCACAGGTTTCGGGCTTTCCCGCATCAATATCATAAATACACCAACGGCAGTTGTCCTTGGCATGGTATACGACTTCCTGCCATTTATGCTGCTGCCAATCTACAACTCCATGACACGAATCCGTAAAGACTGGATTGAGGCGGCCCGTGATCTGGGTGCCGGAAATGTAACCATCTTTTTTAAGATTATCCTTCCGCTTACCGTATCCGGAATCATCAGCGGAATCGTCATGGTATTTGTCCCGTCACTTACCTCGTTTGCAATCTCACAGGTATTAGGCGGTGGTCACGTTCTTTTAATCGGAAATGTGATCGAACAGGATTTTATGCAGGGTATGCAGTGGAATGCCGGAAGCGGTCTTTCCTTTGTTCTTATGATTTTTGTGATTGCAAGTATGACCATTGTAAATATATTTGATAAAGAAGGGGAGGGAACATCCATATGTTAAAAAAATGTGCATCCCGGATCTATATGGTCCTGATTTTTGCCTTCCTTTACCTTCCGATTATTGTGTTGATTGCTTTGTCTTTCAACGATTCCCGTTCCAAGGTAAAATGGGGTGGCTTCACGCTCCGGTGGTATACCGGCTGTTTTCAGGACGAAAAGATTATGACTGCATTTGTCACAACTTTGCAGGTCACTTTCCTGTCCGCAATTATTTCCACACTGATCGGAACACTTGCCGCGCTCGGCATAGCCGCCATGAAAAAACGGCACCAGACCATTTATCTCGGCGCGACCAATATTCCGCTTCTGAATGCGGATATCGTAACCGGTATCTCCATGATGCTTTTGTTTGTGAAATTTATCGACCTCGGATTTGTGACGGTTCTTCTGGCGCACATTACTTTTAGTATTCCTTATGTTATTTTAAATGTGCTTCCGAAAATGAAACAGACAAACCGCAGCACCTATGAGGCGGCACTTGATCTCGGAGCAACGCCGCTGTATGCATTTTACAAAGTCACCTGGCCGGAAATCCGTCCCGGTGTGTTCTCCGGATTTATGATGGCAGTCACCATGTCACTGGATGATTTTTCCATCACCTATTTTACCAAAGGAGCCGGGGTCAATACCCTATCCACCATGCTCTACACAGAACTTCGCAAAGGAATCAAACCGGAATTGTATGCACTTTCCACGATTCTGTTCTTTGCCGTTCTGCTCATTCTTCTTGCCGGAAATGTTTATCCGGGGAAGAAGCGTGTTGCAGCCAAATAAATTTTCCATTGGAATTTTATTCCAGCCGAAAGGAGTCCTATTATGAAAAAAAGAATTTTCTCTGCCCTCTTAATTTCTGCTCTGGCAGTCAGCGCACTCACTGCCTGTGGGGGATCTTCCTCTGCGAAAAAAAGCGGACAGACCTTAACCGTTTTAAATTACGGAAAATATATCGATGAGTCCGTAGTCAAACAGTTTGAAAAAGAAACCGGTATCACCGTCAAATACGAAGAATATGAAAGTCCGGAAGAAATGTATACCAAATACAAAGCCGGTTCCATCAACTATGATGTAATCTGCTCTTCCGAATATATGGTTGAGCGTCTGATCAACGAGGGCGAAGTTCTCGAAGAAGATTACGATGCCATGGACAACTACAAAAATCTGGATCCAACGATCCTTGATATGTCTACTTCCTATGACAAGAATCACACCTATTCCGTTCCATATTTTTACGGGACTCTTGGCCTTCTCTACAACAAAACAACCATTGATGCCAAAACCGTATCAAGCTGGGACTGCCTGTGGGATCCTACCTATGAGGATGAAATCATCATGGAAAATTCCGTCCGTGATACGTTTGCCCCTGCACTGATCTCCAAAGGGTATTCCTTAAACGATACCGATGAAAATCATCTACGGGAAGCCCTCGACATATTAAAAAAGCAAAAAGATGATAAAATCGTATATGCCTACTATGTAGACGAGACAGCCGATGCCATGATCGGAGAAGAAGCCTCCATCGCACTGTGCTACTCCGGCGAGGCTGCACTGGCCATGGCAGAGAACGACAATCTGGAGTATTCGGTTCCAAAAGAGGGATCCAACCTCTGGATCGATTCCTGGTTCATTCCAAAGTCCTGCACTAACCAGACCAACGCTTTAAAATTCTTAAATTTCCTGTGCAAGGATGATATCGCAGAAAAGAATTTCGAATATGTGCAGTATGCCTCTCCGATTACATCTGTGGTAGAAAATCAGGACGCTGACGTAAAAAATAACGAAGCTGTCAATCCTTCCAGTGACACGATAAAAAGATGTGAAATCTATAAAGCATTAAGTGATGATGATTCCGCCAAGTACACAAAGCTGTGGCAGGAACTTCTCTCTTATTAAAAAACCGAGAAAAATGATTGCAATTTCAGTCAAAACATGCTAAAGTAAATCCACGGTGTCTGGTTAACACCGTGGATTTTTCATCTTCGGAAACGGTCATTCCGAAATTTCCCATATATACATTTGTTTTCAATTACATATGAACTATCAGGAATTTTTAACAACGATCCGCACACAGCTTTCTCTGCGTATCGAGACAGGTGTCACTTTAGACATTCGTTCCTTTACCAAAAATAACGGAACACATTACGATGGTCTGGTACTTCTCCATCCGAAGAAAAACGTGTCACCTGCGATCTATCTGATGCCATACTATCATCGCTATCTGGAAGGGGTATGCCTTGAAGAAATCTGTGAAGATATTCTTCATACCTATCAGGCGCATGCCCCGGAAGAAAATTTTGACACGTCCTGCTTTACCGATTTTTCCCGTGCCAGCGAGCACATCGTCATGCGTCTTGTAAGCTTTGAAAAAAATCAGGAACTGTTAAAAGAGGTTCCGTTTTTCCGCTATCAGGATCTGGCCGTAATCTTTTACTGTCTGCTCCATGCAAGTGCCGAAAACCAGGCAAATATTCTGATCCACAATCATCACTTAAACCTTTGGAAAACCGACAAAGAAATGCTCTACCGGCTTGCGAAGAAAAACACGCCACAGCTTCTTCCCCCACAGCTTACCCCGATGAGCAGTCTTCTCAAAGAAATGCAGCTCGTCGTGGAAACTCCACTCCCGGAAGCAGCCCCGCCACTGTATGTTCTGACCAATACGTACCGGACCAACGGTGCAACCGTTCTCCTCTACGATGACATCTTAAAAGAACTGTCCGATTTGTTTGAAAAGGATCTGATCATTCTGCCAAGCAGTATTCACGAAGTACTGATTCTTGCCACCGATGAAAACGACAGGCAGAATCTCGACCATTACACCGCAATGGTAAAAGAAGTGAATGCCTCACAGCTTCAGGATGAAGAAATTCTGTCC
>Ga0256405_10005232_pt1 | contig 22845 bp, 10 predicted proteins | sample RumenRJG_02DNA_FD_189096 | JGI IMG/M metagenome (GOLD analysis project Ga0256405, IMG submission 189096) | Bovine rumen microbial communities from Lethbridge, Alberta, Canada - RJG_02 | ecosystem: Host-associated > Mammals > Digestive system > Stomach > Rumen | place: Canada: Alberta... | reverse complement strand
AAGCGATAGAACGCATCGCTCACATCCTTTTCTTTGAATCGGAATGTGGCTTTAATATACTCAATAACTGAGTCACGAACTTCGCGTGCTTGTTGGAGTGGTAACATAATCTACAAATTAAGAGTTGGTTGGTCTTGATAATTCATAACCACACGAAAGCAATTTTGCATGGTCTTTAACCCTATGCCATCATATTCAATTAACGCTATCATAGACTTTATATTATCTTCATTGATAGCATAATCTATAGTGTCAACCTGCTTTTGAGTGCGAATACCAATGGTCTTCCTCTTCTCGTTTGCAGGAATCGAATTCCATTTTTGTTTAAAGGTCTCAAACAAATCGTCAGGAGCCAAAGGGTCATACATGAATATTTCCACTGGAATATCACATTGACCAAGATACTCCTGCATAATCTGCATAACCTTTTCACTATCGAGGCCTCCATTATTTGCTCCAAGAAGAGGAAAAGCAATTGAAGTGATACCCCTCTCCTTATATGTTTCTACAAATTTCTGAAGTCCCTTTTCTATGTAATCATACTCACTAGGTAACTTCCAATGGGTTTTCGTAGGAAAGTTAAGCACCCAAGGATCCGACTCGCCCCCTTTATATATCCAAAGCTTACCTATACCTATAAGATGTTGAGCACAATATTTCTGATACAGTTCAAACATATTTGGATATCTGAGTTTAAAAACTAACGCGATACCCTTTCCCATAACTCCAACACAATTTACTGTATTAACTATAGTTTGTGCTTTGGAATTAAATATGTTGCCTTTTATTATTGTAATAGCCATAATCAATCAATTTTATAATGTGACAAGTATTTATAAACTTCATTCATTTCCTTAGGCCATCCGTACCCCTTAATATATTTAATATTATTAAATTCTCTTATGTTTGAGTTTCTGTCAAAATCAACAATTTGATAATCTGCATAATCCAAAACATATACAAGAGAATGGTTCTCTAATGCCAAAAAATCCGTAATGCAGGACTCATTAGTACAATGAAAATCCAAAACCTTTAATTTTTTAAAATCCTTTAAAGGAGAAAGGTATGTTATGGATGAATCTAATGCAAGAAATTCCATATCAAAGATATCATTTATAGTTGATTCTTGTAAAGACACAAGTTCGTCCTTGATAATCGAATTTAAGTTTTGTACATCATCTTCAGGTTTTGATATTTCCAAATTCAATGCTTTACATAACAAAAAGTCCAACCCATACGAATCATCCCACAGGAACGTAGATAAAGGAAAACGTTCCTTAATAAATAGTAACCATTCTTTGTAGAGTAATGATTGCCAATGATGATTTAAATTTACCCAACTATTATACATCATGAATGTGTTAATTTTTGTAAATCAACCAACTCCCAGCCCTTGGATTATCAACTTCAAAATAAACCTCGAAATGCGTATCTTTAGATATTTCCACGCTAGATGAAACATAGATATTATTATCTTTTTGACGCAGTACCATATTCTTGTTCACAATATTTGGTACCTGGCCTTCATTAAATTTGACTCTAAATTCATAGGGATTAACATAATCCGTAAAGATACGTATTGTTTCTTCATTGTCGTTGAAAAACAACTCCTTATTTTTATACTCATAGAGTCGTTTATCCACACTAACGACATCTTCCCAACGCGTACCATGAAGTTCATTACGAAGTACATTAGCCTGATAATCATCATAACAACAGATTCGAACGTCATTCAATTTGGAAAAATCCAATTCACCTTCTACGAGGAATTCTTGCTGACGTTCATTAAAAGTGTCAAAACTATCAATATAGATCTCCCTAGCTTTTATCCTACTAGGATCATCTATTACTCGATACCAACGTGTCGCGTCTTTCTGCATATTTCCAGTACTGTAATAGCACTTTTCTGGAATTGTCATCAGCAGTTCTTCTATGTCAAAGACAAAAAATACAGGCATTGGACATTTGGGCAATCCAAGATTGAACGCCTTGTCATATTTGGAGTATTCTTTGTCTTTACCAAGGCATTCATTATAGAATTGCGTCGGTGATTTGGGTGCAAAATAGAATCGAGCAAAATTATGCGCTTTGCCAGTTCTATATACATTTGTTCCAGCACTATTAGCGAAATTTCCTTCAGCATAGTTACGACTTTGCAACTTCATTGCTTTAATAATTTTGAGAGCGTTACTCATATGCGTGAAGTGGTATGCCTTTGGCTGACGCGGGAATTTATCGATAAAATCGATAATATTAATCTGCCTACCGTAAGGGAATTCTGAAATATCAAGTTTGTTATGGAAAGCCTTGTTCTTAACAAGTACAGGCCAATTCCACTTGTCTTTATACTTGAGAACAAGAGCCTTTGTGAATTTGATATTTATTGAACTCGAGGCACATGTCCAGTCAATATAATCACCGAATCGTTCAAGTACTTCATTCGTAAAGACAAAATCACGTCTGTCACACACAACATGCCATTCTAGTTTGTCTTTATACTTTTCTAAAGTATCAATATCTAATTCAAAATGCCTCTTTTCAGAAAGAACCTTCCAGTTAATATATTCGGCATAGTCATCGATTAAAGTGAGGATAGCTTTCTTGTTCGACAAACTATACCAATCTAATTTATCTAATGGCACATATTTTAGCACCCTGCTGTTTAGTGGAAAATATGTCAAGCCTGACAGGAACTCCCAATTTATTAAATCAGAAATGTCTTTTTTCTGTGCAACGGCAATGATAACATCCTCACTTTCCCACGCCCTTTGATTGTCTTGTGTTGTCAAGAAAGGCCAATTAAGATGCTCATCAATCTTATCAAGAAGGAACTCTTTTGTTGGATAGAAAGACTTTGATGAACTAACTTCAAACCAGTTCCACTCATAATCAGGCATAGAGTCCACAAGTTCCATGGTGACCTTTATGACATGACGCTCCATAAGAGCATTATAATCATAATTACCCTTCGGATTAATCTTGATAATCTGCTCAATATTGACATCATCACGTTCAGAAAGAATCTTGAAATCAAGTCTATCTTTGTATGCCTCTATTATTTCGTTCAGTTGCTGTTTATCTGACTGACAGAACAACTTACTTGACTTGGAAATAACTTCCCAGTCAATTTTATCTTTAAATCGAGAAACAAACCACCTCTGGTCTTTTAAACTCTCAAATGATGAGAGTAATTTAAAATTCCATTTGTTCCTATTGTCGCCTATCAGTTTTATAACATCTTCTGTCCAAGCTTTTGGCTTAATCTTTAATTTGGGATTAAATGTAAGGCTCTTATCTACAGCTTCTGAACCGGATAAGGCTTCCCAATCGATAAAACTCCGACAGTCATCTATATCACGGAACACATTGAACTCTTCATGTAGACAAAAATAATTCAAGTCCCACCAATAGGACTTCTTGGTTGCCGTTTCTTTAAGAACCTTTTTAAGTTCATTAAAAGAATACTGAGCGGTAAGAGCAGTCCACGCTTCTTTACATTTTGAGCTAGGACTTATATTAGTGATAACAACTGCAATTTTATCAAGAAAACTGTAATCAAACTTGTTCGATTCAGTTATGATTCTTCCAAAAACGACTTCCCAATTCCAGTAATTTTTGAATTTATCAAGGTTTGGAAAAAGGAAATCTGTTGGAACATTCTCAGAAAGGTAAGTCCAATCCCATTTCTCAACAAAAAGAGGATTTCCGAGATTTTCCAATTTCAACTTTGAGAACATTCTCTTAGTTAAAACTGTCCAATCCCAAGGATATTTGGAATCCTTGTATTTTGCTATAACAAAATCTAACGAAGCTATGGACGAAAATTTAGTCCATGTCTCTTCATCGTCGCCAATATAAGTATCTATCTTGTCGATAGATTGAAGTTGGTCAATCTTGTCATTATTATCAAAAACAAGTTTCCAATCAAGCTTATCTCCATAGTGGCTATATAACGAAATGTTTGATAGCAGCAAATCATTAGATGAAATTGCCTGCCAGTCCCATTCAAACTCGGGATGGGAGGACAGAATCTCTAAATCACGAATTGATTTAGAAATAAATGTGTGTCCTTCTTTTGTCGTGACATTATGTGAGAATCTATCAAAGAATTGTTTGTTCCATGTAATGTTCGGATTACATTCGAATCCAACCATATATGGAGTGGTTGGCCAACTAATGAGACCACACTCTGTAAGAGCATCAATAACTAGTGGACTCCAAATGTAGTCTCTGTCATTCAAAATGCAGGAAGATAGTGTACCTCCATCTTTGCTGGCTTCTTTAATGGCATTTATGAATACATCATTAGTAGCAAATTTTATGCTCCATGTGGCATCTATAAATATTCTATCCAGAAGTCTGACGCTTAGAATATTTTTATGCAATACGTTTAAGTTTTCATATAGGTATTCTATCGGGAACTCTGTTTCTATTACATTCCAATCCCAACGTTTGTCAGGGTTTGACAACACAGCATTCTGAACCTCAGCTGTATTTTTTGTGTAACGAGCAAGGTTTACCTGAACAACGCTAAGATGAGACAAAACAAATGCATCTGGCAGTTTCTTCTCCAATTCTTCCCAGTTCCATTCATCCTGTGTATCCTTTTGCAGCAATATTAATTGCTCAATGGTTTCTATGTTCCTGCTGAAATCTGATGACAATACATCCAAATCCCAGGGATAATTAATAAAATGCTCAATGAGGAATTGGTCTTCAGCACGTTCTGTCAAAATAGGCCAATCCAAATTCCGTTTATAAGATGGAATATATGAATATAACACCTCAATATCACAAAATCTGGAGATGTTCTTCCAACATGTTGGAGTAGCATTATTGATAATCACAGCCATAAGTTTATCGTCAGACCATTCTACACGATTATCTTTCGTTAGCTCCTCATAATCAACAAGCTCATAGTATGGATTCAATGATTCATCGTTAAGAATAGCATCCTTATTATCCCATAGCTGCTGGAAGAGGCATTCCAATACGAGATTTTCACGAACAAGTTCATTCTCATCCTTATTAACCAGATTTGTCGCATGAATAGCAATCTCTTCACCATTCATTATGACTGGATAGTATTGATTGCCTTCTTGATACAGTTTAACTAAGACATTTTTACTGTCAAGGTCAAAAAACTCTTGCTGTTCCGCGCTATAAATATTAGCCTTTATTTTTGATTGATACTCCAATCTTTTCAGAAGAGGATTTGTTTGATAATGTATGATAGAATCAATCAACTCATCTTCAGGCCATATTTGTTTCATTTCCACCAAATCACTGTATATTCCCATGTCTTTATAAAATGGAAACATCGCCAATGCAGTGGGTAAATCAGACTTTAACTTCAGGTGCTCATATAGGAACTTCGTTCCAAGGAAGAATTTGAAATGTTTCTTTTCTTCTAGTGATATTCTTCCAAGCTCGGTTAAGGTTATGTCTCTATCAACCACTTTGATAAGATGCTCTGCCTCGACCTTCTGTAATATATCCTCAAATATTCTAACCTCGCTTATATCAAAATACACATCCTGACCACCATTATCTTCTTGATTCATCATACTAAATCCAAGGAGAACTCCGAGGCTTCTCTTATCATAGAAGCCGTTATTAGTTGCCAGTATGGAGCAGATGACTTCATATAAGTCATCAAGTGGCTCCACTGTGAAGTATGAAACGTCACAGGTATATTTCTTCAACCCCCATTTTGTCGATGTTGAATATACAAAAATTGAATTTTCTATTTTATCTATGACATTCATACTTCTTCTTGATTTACAATACGATCATTTTTATTTGACTCAATGATAAGGAACAATCTTCTGTATATTTCCAGTTTAGAAAAATGTTCTCTGTTTCCAACAATAACAAGTAGCCTTTTAGCACGTGAAAGTGCAACATTAAGTCTGTTAGGAGATTGAGCAAAACCTAATGACTGCTGCTCCGGAAAGCCATACTTTGGATATCTCTTTCTGTCTGGCTGCTGATTCTTGGAACTTTGAATGATGTTGCTTCTAACCATTGAAACAATAACGATATTACGTTCCATGCCCTGAAATCTATCCACAGTACTCACACGAGTAGGAATACCCTTATGGGTAAAAGCCATTGTTCTTAGCTGTCTTATTTGTTTACCATAGAAGCTAATTATTCCTATTTGTTTATCTTCTTCTTTCGTGAATTTAGACAGATACTTCTGAAATGTGCTCGATTCCTCAAATCTGGTCAGCAAGTGATCAATGACTTCAACTTCTCCATAGTTAACCCTCGATTTACCATCAAGCATCTCAGGTGATGTCGTGTCAACAAACAAAACATGAGTATTTGGATCTATAAGCCCATTAATCTCAAGACCATGGTAACGAGATGCAGGATTAGTCATGTCTGGGTCATTTACGCCAAGATCTTTCGGTTTTGTCAAACCACAATACAAGCCGCCGTCCTCTCTATAGAATTGTTCTATCACTTCATTTATATCCGGATGCATTCGATACTGCAGATTGAATGTACCTTTTAAAGAATTATCCACATTTTCATACAGTCTTTGAAAATGAGATATTTCCATTTCATCGAAATGCTGTTCTACATATTCCTTAAGCTGTGTAACCTCATTTTTGTCCTTTTCATCTTTGGCAAGTTTGTATGCAAAATCAAGAGTGTCTTCAAATTCTTCCTGATCAAGCATAGGAGGCAACTGTCTGTGGTCACCGATTACAACAGCCCTATTACCATAAACGAAAGGTAAAACAAGTTCTGCAGGAGTAGCTTTTGATGACTCATCCTGTATAATTGTAGTGAACTCTATTCTTGCTTTACTTTTATTCTTCTTCTTGAACACCTCACAGAAGTTATGGAAGAAGGAAGTGTACTTTACAAATTTATCATCACCAGCTTTCTTGTCGCCAATAGAACTACACGTTGCACCTATGACGTTTACATTTTCCATGTATCTGTCATATACAATTTTACGAAGCTCGCCATCTGGATGTTCTAAATAATTGTGCCATTTCTGAATAATCGAATTATTGTCATCTGAACCAAAAAAAGAACGTCGGGATATATTTCTTAGCCAGTTCTTAAGTATTAAGTCAGATTCAATCTGCGAGTCATTCTCTTCTTCTGATTCTTCAATTCTAAGACATAAGTCTCCTTCTTCTACCCAGCGTTTCATTAGCTCAATAGAAAATTGCAGTCCCTCTGATTCCAACTTTTCTTCTCCGCCGAAACGAACAGGCTTTACAAGGTTTGTCTTACTATTAACAATTCGAGAAATAGCATTATCAACCGCCAAGTTTGTCTCGGATGTTAACAATATACGTTCACGTTTGTTTCCTTGTTGTAGCCCTTTTCTGACTAATTGCCATATAAGTTCAGCAATGGCCGTTGATTTTCCTGTACCAGGAGGGCCTTGAATCACAGCTAAATCCTCTGCAAACATCGCTTTAATTATAGCTTGCTTCTGCGATTCATTTACATGTGAGTTAAGTAAGTGGTCACATAAGTCTCTATACACATAGCCATCTTTACGCAGCATTAAATCAATATCTTGCGTCTTTGTTGCCTGTGAAGAATCGAAGATAAAGTTCTGAAGCCGCGGATTCACCAATTCTTGTCCTGTAGTGGCCATTGTGAACGTGTTCTTTAATCGTGAAATCTTTTCGAGATCTCCTGTCAAGATAGGCACTATGGTACTTACTGTCTTTGACTCAAAGACACTTACTATAGCTTCTCTTTTATCGTCCTCAACATCTATGTCAAATATTAAATCTGGATAGTTTACTTTCAGAAGTTTGCCAAAGGTCACTTCCTTATCATCAAGTTCAAAGCCGAAGTCAGCACGTTTCATTTCTGTGATAGAATCTTTCAAATCTTCAAGTCGTGACTCGGCATTGTAATTTACATTTAGTCGGACCTTACCCTCTACTTTTGGTGCAAACTTAACTTCTATTCCAGTTAAACCAATTTGGAGAAGGTCGCTATGTAAACGTGCGCAGAGTTGGTCGTACAACTCTGATTCTACATAAGGAAGACGTATCTTGATTTGATGGTAAACACTATCATTTACCACATCTATATCTTCATATTTATCCTCCAGAGCATTCTTTATCTCATCGAATCCTACAATGTTTACATTGACATTACATTTGAATCGATGCTCTTCAAATACGTTAACCTTAATAAATGGTATCCATGATTCAACTTCAGATATAATTTGAGATATATCTTGCTCTCGCCAATTAAAATCAATTCCGATTGCTCCGGTTTCTTCATTAAAGCTATATCCTTCGCGACCTGCCAGCACCGTTCCTGCCTCATGAAACTTACTCATAACCAGTTTGTGGTTTGAGACAGCATAGGTGAACACGACCTCTATATCGACATCATTAGTTGAACAATACAATGATGCCTCGTTCAAAAAGGCTGTGATGTTATCATTTATTTCAACCATAAAGTCCTCTGTAAAAGGAGACTGTTTAGTATATGTCCGCTTAAATTCAAAACATCCATTACTTGGAGACCAACAGTCATAGGTATCTTTTAATTCATCCTCTGCTCTTTGATTGCCAATTTTAAATTTGAGTATATAGTGTAAGCATCGTAACCCTATATTCTTATACTGTATAAAAGTATCCCAGGGGATATATTGGTTACGATACTCGAATCTTTCTGCAAGCTTAGTTTCTACATCCTTCTTCTTTTTTTTCTTTTCGTAAATTATGTAGTGGTCACCGAATAAATAGTGAAGCAAATCTTCCCTCTGAATTGAAATTTTAGAGATGAATGCTACTTGATCGTCAATTCTTCCTTCTATCAAATTGCCATTCTTTATGATAGATTCCAATTGTTTGAGTTCTTCAAGTGACATTTGATCCGAACGACCTAAATCATCTCCATAGTTAATTGTTACATTAATAGCAGGAGTGGTATCTAGTTCTATATAGTTTGCAGACAGGTCTTTCCTTATCTGAGCAAGTTCTGTTTCAGATAATGCATCCCATTTTGCTTCATCGACAAAAATGGCTCCTGAATCCAAATCATACTCATCAACACCAAGTTTACCTTTCAATATAGATTCAACTTGCTTTTTGTTACTGCTTTCGTCAACTGTTACATACAACTTATCGTCATCCACTTCAATAGATTCAGGGTCTATAGAAATTGGAAGACATCTTTGTTTTATTAATTTCTCCTGTATATCTACGAATCGTTGCCAAATGTCACGAATCATTGACATGTTGGCACTCGTTCCTTGCTTTGATGCCTGAGGATTCCGTTCAGTTATTTTTCGAGACCTTTCTTCGCGTCTCTGCTCACATGTTTTCTTTTGTGGACGCGTAGAGGCATTTAAAGAGTCAAGATCTATTGCACCTAAAACAGATAACGGTTTAGTCGTGATTTCTGCTTTCGTATGGAAAATCTTTGCGACATTGTTTTCACGTATTGGTTGAGTTGAACTTGTTTCTTTAATCCTTTTGCTCTTAAAATGTAATGGATCTAATACCGAGAGCTCCTCTGTCGACAAAACATAAGTTGGGTCGTTAGGTATCGTTAGACCTTTCGACTGAGCATATTGAATAATACCCGCAATGTTTGAATCGCCTTTGCTTTCAGCAAATTCAGAAATAGTCATCACAGGTTTACCTGCAAAGTGATTAAATAAAACATTGTATTGTGCGTCTGAAAGCTTGGCATTGGGGGTTGCGTCAATAAGAGGCATACCTATCTTGTGCAGATAGGTTGCCATATCATTGATGCCAATGTTTAGCTCCTTCAATACTTTGTTTACTCGTATACCCATATTACCTATTTCTTTTTACTGTTCAAATATGAATCTGCATCCATTACTGTGTAACCTGCATTTTTTAAAGCAAGTTCGCTTTGACTATTAAATGGATAAAAAACTATTTTCTCAGATTCTATACACAACTCTGCTTCAGCAATAACATTATCATTCTCGTCAACAAGAGAGAAGCCACCATCTTTTGAAAATGGGATAGAGTGTGCTTCGAGGTATTTCAATATAGGATGTACCGACTCATCATATAGTTGATAGTAATCAGCCTCTTGACTTTTACTTTCACTTAATTTTTCTTTGATATGCAATTGTTCAATACATTCTTTCCTAAAAAAACTGAGAAACTGCTCTGGCAACATTACATTGCCAAGAGCAACACAACCTCTAAAGTAGGGAGCAATGTCCTCAACTTTGAAACCAGCGTGACCACATCCTATAGGCGTGACTAAAAAGGTCGTTCCTTTATTGTCACGAGCATAATTCTCGAATTGAATAATTGCGGCTCCTAATTCATCCAAAGTGCATCCCATCGTTGGCAAAGCATAAGAATCTCCTGTACGACCATTTTTGACACCTGCCTGTGCGCCAAAATTCTTTGCTGCGAGACCTGCAGCCCCATGGCGTTGCGAGCCTTTGGCATCTGTACCAAAGACAAAAACCTGTCCATGCCTTAATCTAATGACTTTCGATGGAGTACTCCGGTTGTATGACCTGAGGACGTCGTATAAGAGTTTATAATATGCTTCTGTCATGATTATTCTATTTATTGAATACCTTTTCGAAATGCGCCCAAGCAGTGCTGTAGTCGGCGATGCGATTACCGTATTTCATCATAGATAATTATCCAATCACTACCCTTACCTTTGCTACGCTTGATAATGCCTAATTCTGTAAGACGGGCTGTAATGGTCTTTACTGTTCGTTCTGATTTCCCTATTTCCTTGGCTACAAACTTTTGTTGTGCCGAAGGATCTTGCTGTATGACTCTTAGTACAGCGACCTCTTCCAAAGTGCAATTTTTGCACTTTGGAGGCAAACCTTGGGCAAAATTTGCACTTTGAACAGGTTCTTTTGCACTTTCAGAGGCAATATTTGCACTTTTGCTCCCAACTTCTGGCTTCCAGTCTAAATGCATTTCCCTATTACGGAGTGGTGTAGTTTCGCCAAGCAGCATATTGCGGAAGAAACGTTCAAGAAAGACTGTCGTTTCTGTAATTCCCTCTTGTAGATTACTATAGTTAGCACGAACTAAGGCATTGCGGAAATACCAGGAGTTGGTGGCGAAGAGGTCATTCGTAACCTTGAAGCCCAGCGTTTTCAGGTACTTGATCATAAAGACGGCTGTAGAACGAGTGTTACCCTCGCCAAAAGCATGTATCTGCCATAGGTTGGCACAAAAGCGGGTCAGATGACTGATGGCTTCATCGATGCTTTTTCCCTCATAACTATAGTTTCGTTCTTGCCCCATGTCATACTCCAGTGTCTCGCTAATGGTATCAGCACTGGCATAATAGACAGTCTCACCTCGCAATACCCATTCTCGTTTGGTAATATTATAGTCGCGGATGAGTCCTGCAAACTTATAGATACCTTCAAACAGACGTCGATGGATGGACGTTAATTGCGCCGGAGAGAAGTTAAAGGTTTGCTCTTGCAGCAATTCTGTGATACGGGCAGAGACCTTATCGGCTTCCTCTGTTCGTTCACCTTCGATCTCGTTACGTCCAGTCTGCGACTTATAGTAGCTGTCTATGAGTTGCTTGGCTTCACCAATAGTGATGTGACCTTCGATGTGGCGGCGAGCTGTTTCTAACAGATAAGGTGATGTCTTCAGCCCATCAACCTCCTGAAGTCCGATTGCTGTCTGCCACGCTCTGCCACGTTCTTTCTCTTGCGGTTCACCCTGACGGATATATTCGTCGAGTCCATGTATGTATTTATTTTCCATTTTCACACTACAAATATGAGTCAAGCTTCATTTAAAATTTCAACAAGCTTCAAACCAAGTTCAATATAGTCTAAGCCATAATCGCTATCGCCGAAATCTACAGTAATCTTCTCATCTCCAGTCTTCTCAATGCTAAGACTTGGAAAATTATCAGTAATAGTAGGAACAATATCCTTACTGCATTCAATAAGCCATTTGCCATGCATAAATTGTATAGCAGAAGCGCTTTTCTTTATTGATATAGGACTACAGCCATGCTCATCAAGGTAATACTTTTCATTGTCTGCAAGTACATTCATTAATAGGAATGTCATCATCATCCATTCAAGATTACCTTCACTGTGCTGAGAACTATTAAGAAGTATAAGATCAAGAGGATATTTAGAGAAGTCGTCCCAAACACCAATTCCGTAACGAGTCCATTGATGAGTGGACTGCATCGGATATTTTGCTATATAGTATCTCCAATCTCTTATATCAAAATGCTTGCACAGTTCCTCTGATGGCAATAAGTATGATGGAATTGGCATCTTCTCTAGTATTTTCAATATACTCTCTTGATTACGTCTCTGCGCATATTTGATATAGAAATCGCTAAGCTCCGTTGTCTTGGTTATAAAGTAACGGCGTTTACCGTTCCTATCCATATATGCGTCAAACTGCATGTATTCAGTTTCATTGTCAAGTAATGCAGTACGTATCAGATGAAAGTATTTAAAAGAATCGTTGGAGTATATTGTTTCAAACTTCTTGAGCAGTTCAAAGAGTTTTGTCGTATCAAGCGGTGCTATAGGTTTCATGCCTTCCAAACCATCTGTATTTAGGCAGTAGTCCATAAACAGAGACAGTGAGCATTGGAGTATCTGGTGATTCTCATATTTGAGAAGTTTCTCAAAACTTTCAGAACAAAGATAATTCTGCTTGGCAAACTCCTCATTCCAAGCGTTTTGTATGAAGGCAAGTTTGTGCACATTGCCGTCTATGTTCAATCCTACATCCTTGTCATAATAATTGTCTATACCATTATGATCAACAACGTACTTCACCTCCACAAGGAACCCCGGCAATTTGTCTGTACGGGCATCGACGGCACGGACATTAGCGGTCATCAAGTTACGGATTATTCTAAGGCAACGCTTCATAGAATTTTCATCAGTACCTTTCTTGTATAGTAAATACATCGAGTACATATATACAACCTCTGGCACGGAGAGTTCTCCCAGCATGGCAAGTTCGAAAACTGAACTATGTTTCTGCTTCCAAAAAAGTCTGATCAAATTATCGTTCCCTACTACATCCTCACTAAAGTAGAAATATTTATACCAAAGAGCCTTGAATCCCTCGTTCTTATGTATTGAATAAAGGACATCAAACATATCTATAACGCTGGTAACCCCTTCTTTGTCCTTGAGCATGCTGTTGATGTCTTGCTCTTCCAAACCACTAACGCCAAGATTACGCCGGTAGAACTCAACACGGAAGATGTTATGGAACAGCATGGAATATTTCGTGTCAGCATCATTCGTAATATCTAATGGTTGGCGTTTATCGTTAATGGCCTTATCTGTATAATCCCATACGATGTCAATCCATTTTGTGTCCATATCTTTTGAGAATTCATCTTTCAAGTTCTCATCGACCTTCTTAATAGCGGCAATCATGTCGGACTTGAATATCTCAAAAGCAGTAAGTTTCTTACCACGGGCATTCATTTTGATGAAGAGGTCATCCGTAAGTCCAAAATTGTCGAGCGACAACTTATAGAATTCAATGTTACGCCTCTCCATGAGACGTTTCCACAGACATGGATTAAGAGACAATACGCCAAGTTCAGCACATTTCTTCTCTATCTTATCTAATACGTTGAGCATAGACATGATAGTTGGGTCACAATCGTATGTACTCAGGTATAACGCATCGTCAACTATGAGAGCCTTGATGCTTTTATTTTTAGGTTTATAATCCTTTATTAGATTGGGGCGTATGTTTCTAATAAGGTTGGTACAGAACTCTGTTGCAGACTGGCGGGTTTCGTATCTGAACTTTGTCAGTATCTCGACATCTTTCTGTTCAATAGGATTTTCATCCTCATCGCCAAGCAAGGAAGCATAGAAATGAAGCAAGAAAAGAGTTGTGAGTCGTTGTTGACCATCAAGAGGAATAAGACCAGCTTTCTTGTCGCTCTTATGAACATAAGTCCCGCCATAAACAAAGTCTAGGATGTTGTTGGAATCATCTCTAACAGCCTCTATGATGCTGGTGAGCATACCATCAAGGACATCCTGCACCTTTTCTTCTTGTCGGCCGTAGGCGTAGTCGCGCTGTACCTTCGGGATTATGATGCTCTTCTCTTCGTCAAGTAATTGACGGAATGTTTTCAACTGTCCAATATTATCGTTAGCCATTTTTTACCTCCTGTTCTTTTGCTACATTTTCTTCTTTCACCATCGCATTCTTTTCTTCTTCTTTTGGGTCTTTTGCTGCCAAGACATCCCTTAGAACTCCTTCGATGTTCGCTTGGTAATTCTTTCTGTCAATTTCACTCCAGTAGAAAGATTGCTGAACACTGAAATCCTCCTTGCCCTTGTTATAGTACTTCAAGAACACAAGACGTGTGCAATAAGGAATATACTCTCCACCTGCGTCCTTCTCCATTATGAGTTGACGCTTAACCTCAAACACAGAATTGCTGATTGATGTATTGACGCTTCCACTCAGTAATGCCATGTTGGATATTGTATGTATCTCAGGAGAGCCACCTTCAGCTAATGCCATCTTGTTGTAATAGTCGTTCACGCAGTCGAAGCACCTTGTGAAGGTTTCGAACACATAGGTGTTGTTCCATACTTTTTTCTTGTTCTCTCCTAATATCTGGATTACAGGGCGTGGATCATATGAGTGTCCCTCTCCAAATCTTGTTTTGAGGCGTGCAAGAGCTTCCGTATTCAAGTCTATCCACTCTTCCCACTTTGCCTTGTCGCTGCGATCTATGCGCTCTGAGTTCTGAGCATGAATGTGTTCCAACGTCCAGTTTTCTTTCTTGTACAACTCAAATGGAAAGTAGTCTTGTGTGGTCGCTAAACGCGTGGACTCCACATTATAGAAGAAAAGTATGCGGCTTAGTGCTGATTTTTGTTTATCCTCATCGTAACTGTAGGTGTAAATGTCATCATCCACACTTATCATCATATTGGTTTTGATGAGCCAATTGATATTTTTGTCAAAACGAGTCTTCGTTTGTTTTGTTGACATGTCGAGCAAGTCGTAGAGTATGCTTGACCCCTTCTCAGCTATGAGGTAGCCAATCTTGTGGTAGTAGTCACGTTTCTGGTACCATGACAACAAAGTATCAAAGTCACTTTCCACCTTAACCCATAAATCCCATAAACCTTTAACACCATTGTGTTTCATGACCATATCGTCAAATCGGAGATAAGTATAGAGCTCGTCTTTTTCCTTTTTGCTCTTTTGAGAGATAAGGTCAAACAGATACTCTATACGGCAACTGTAACCTTCGTCTGAAGCATCATCCTTGATGAATGCCCAGAAGTTCGGTTGACGCAGTTGCTTCTCAATAATATCCCATTGCTCTACAATGTGGGATTGCTTACGGGCCTGCTCTCTTTCCTTTACTATGCTCTGTACCTCTTCGGGATAACCATCTATTACAGATTCGTCGCACTCGTATTCTGCAGAGTCAGAGAGAAACATGGCGCGGATAAGTTCGGCGTTATTGAGAGCCACTTTTTTGTCGTTTAGGCGCTTAAAAGTTGCATTCGGATCACTATTGTCACGCAATTCATACCATATCACCTGAACAGACTTTTTACCCTCTAGCCCTCTCTGTTGGGTGAAATACTGTAAGAAGATACCTGTAAAATAGTCAAGTCCAACTCCTTGTGCTTCACCTTCCTTCAACCATGCCAAGACACACTTTGCGGCTTGCAGTATGTGCCAACTGTCTATATCAAGACATTGTTCATTCTCTACGGTAATACCATATTCATCTTCATCATAGTCATAGATTAGTTTGTCATAGATTTCGCCAAGTGAAGGGCGAGTCTTATACTTTATGGTAAACTTATACTTAAAACGTCCTTGGATCTTCTTGAACAGCGCAAGGATTATGCGTATTGTCGTAAGACGCTGCTGGCCGTCAATAACTTCATACCAACGGTTATCGTCAGTATCAGAATGGAGATCATATGTTGCCTTTTCGCCTTCAGTAAGTTCCTTTACGACTATAGGTTGGAGACAATAGAAATCCCCTTTCCCCCTTTCGTCGAAGAAATTGCAAAGGTCATTCATAAGTTGTTCCACCTGTCGTGTACCCCAGCGATAACCTCTTTGATAGTCTGGTATAAAGAAGTTCTTACCATATAAATCGGGGATGGCTTTCAAACTTAATTCGTTAATTTTATTTTCTTGCTCCATACTTTTTATATCCTTGGAAACTTATGATAATCTATAACTAAATTGAGCAGCTTTTTGAAATGTACTAGTCAACTAAGGAAGTCCATGAATCAGACTGTTTGTTCTATTGCACGACGTGCATCCAGTGCATATTCAACAACTGTGGGGTAACCATTATCTTCAAGAGCCGAACGAATTTCATCATCGCTGAGGGCTGTATAGTCTTTGATGATATATCCAATAAGAGTTTCACGCTCAGACTTGAGAAGTTGATGGTTGAGATTAAAACGTCCAATAGTAAAAATCACCTTGTCTATATTTGTCTCATTCAGACCATCGCGGGCTACCATTTCTCCGCTTGGGAGATATGTAATCATTTCTTCCGGATAATCTACCATAGGGTTAAGAAGTTTATTGTAGTCAGAGACATCCCTCGTAAGGTTATCCTTATAGCATGCTCCATATTCTTGATTACGACTCTCCACAACCAAGTTGTTCCAATCAAATGACACGTCATGGGGCCAATTCATTCCTTTCTTGCGATAATGGTCAATGTGAAGGTCAGAGGCATTCATCAAAGGTCGCTCCGTATATCCGCCTAAACCATTCTGTTCACACACCAAGATGGTATCGCGGCAATCGTGATACAAATTGGGATGACGCTGAGAGTGATGAATGTCATTCCAATTAATTGGATGCTCATTTTGGACAAAATCCAAGAAGTCGGCTATTGGTTGGCTTTTATCAATATGCTTCATCTTACAATCCCTTCTTTATCATTGCAATTTGCAGATTGATCTGAATGAAGATAGAGTCCGCAGAATCCACATTGTCCTTGAGCCAAGATAATTCCGTATTGAACTCTTCTGATTCATAATCCTTATTTTTAAGACAAGCCCATATTTTATCAATATGACATTGCACAATTGGATTTCGGAGGCTATCCATCTTGAAAATATCAGCCAACACAATATTAGACTCTCTACCATAACTATTGCCAATGAACTCTATTGCTTCACCATTGGTAATAAGAATCAATTTATCGCCAGTCTTAAGATTAACCGATGATACTACATGAGGCGAATGCGTAGAAATGAAGAACTGGCAGTTTGGCAAGAGCTGTTTGAGTTTGTCAATTACCTCACGCTGCCATGATGGATGTAAATGCAAATCCACTTCATCAATCAACACAATGCCATCGCCATTAAGCGGATTCTCAAGTGAAGGATGCGTCATAGCCATCTTCCTAACTATATCAAAGATAAGGGCCATGTATGACTTTTCGCCATCTGATAGTTGGTTAAAATCGAGCTTTTCCTCACCCTTGTTTATTACAAAGGATTTTGGGTTACGCTGTACTTTGAAGTCCGAATAACCATCAAAAACAGTCGCAATTGAATTACGCACAGCTTCCAGACGTTTATCTTTTTGGAGATGTCCCGTGTTGCGTAGTGACTCGTTCTCAATATCTTCCATCTCACGGAACCAAATGAAGAAATCGTGGAAATTTACACTATTAGACATGTCCACAGACAATGCATCTAATGGATTAAGCTTGTGTGCAGCTCGTACACGCATTGGAGTTTCATTTACTACTCTATTCACACCATAAGCATCAATCAAAGGAAGATCTGTTGGAGCTTCTTGCCCCAAGCCTTCAGCCAGTTCATTTGCAAATGCATTCATCTTTGAAAGCTCTGTTTTGTATTCAGCTTTCGCACGACATTTAGAATGTTGCTTATATAGTTGCCATTCAACACCATTATCCAGCCTAATCCTAAGAAGACAGTAATTCTTCCCATTTGTAATGTCCTTATCTTTTATAGAGATACCATTACCTTTTTGATTACGAATGCGAGCGATGAGCCATGACAGCAACGTCTTAATGGCTGTAAGAACTGATGACTTACCTGCACCATTGAGACCTGCTATTACGTTCAGGTAGGCCAAATCCTTTACTTCTAATTTATGAATACCTCTGAAGTTCTCGATGTATAATTCTTCTATTTTCATATCGATATATTTGTTTTGTTTTTCTATTTATTAAATATCTTTTCAAAGTGTGCCCAGGCAGTGCGGTAATCGGCAATGCGGTCGCAGCGGGTGTATGGTGCTACGAAGGTTTGTTGCTGGCCGCCGTATAGTTCGCTCTTGGCTGGGTCGATGATGTGGGTATGAGTGGGCGATGTACCTGCATAGGTGTTTTCATCTATTTGCTCACCACGAATATCTTCCCAACCGAGCATACCTGTCTTTGGATTGCGCTTACGGTCAAGACCTACTCCTGTGAGGCCTCTTGAACAGGTAAAAACTATCTTGCCCTCAGCATCATACCAGGTATCGTTCTCGTTCTGCTGAAGAACGGGGAATTGGATGGCATAAATCATTTCTAAATCTTGAAGGCTTAATCCGAGAGCCATAGCTGCTATCACATCTATCTCCACCAATGCCTGGCGACGTTCAAAGTAATTGCGTAGCGGTGTAGCCCATTGCCATTGCTCTGTCAATGATGCAAATGATTTGAGACGTTTATCCTCTATGCTCCAAGATTCTTGTTTATACTCTTCTTTCCACATTTTAGCCCACAGGTCTGTATAATGCTTCGTAAGACAATTAAGCATAAGAGTACGGATGAAGAGGGCTGTCTTAAATCTATCAGAAACGCCAAAAGGAATAGTTTCCACTCTACCTTCTGTCAAATCATTAGCTCCTAAAACTTTAACAAAAAAGTCGATAGGGATAGAAGCGGCAAGTCCAGCAAACTCTACTGTATTGGCAACATCTCTAAATGTAATAGAGTTAATTGTATGAACATGCGAATAACCAGGAGCCAATATAGCCCCAATAAAAGTGTGCTCAGAATCATACCCAAGCATTCTTCTATATGCAAACTTGTAATGATCAATCCAATTATCATATAATGGTTTGCCATCACGGTCTTGACCTGTTTGAAAGCCTGTAATAAACTTCACATAATCATCAAGATTTAATTTCCTTTTATACAAAGCGCGAATGCCATAATTATCTTCTATTTTAGATAAGTCCAATACATCATAATCGTTATTGACTCGATACCTTGTATAAGGTGATTTATAAAATGGCTGGCAAACATACAAGTGTGGGCCACTATAGACTACATCGTATGAAGAATCTGCGTAACCATTATATTTTTCGATAATGTTATTTGCAATTCCGCTAGTTTCCTCTATGTCTCTTGTTATTACCCTTTCTTTTATATCGCGAATATGGCAGGGATATTGACTAAACTTTTTAAGCAACCTAATAATTGTATTTGCATGGATGTTCGTCAATTTCACGCACTCCCACTCAATCGTATCTTCAAAAGTCTCTCCTAATATTTTCAAAGCAGAATCATCAAACATAACGATTCTATCCTTATGAGCTTCAGTATTCCACTTCCCATCTTTCTTTTTTCCTCCGCATACTCCATGTCCATCATGTGCGAAACAGGCATCTACTGTGTTAGGATGGAATAGATTGCTGAGCGAAGCGAAGCGCGGTGGTGAACTTATGCTGCTTCGCAGAAGTTGACCACCATACTGAGTATGGTGGTCAACTTCTGCGAAGAGACGAAACTCATTCTGGTACTGAAAATGATACATCAAATGTTTGTAAAGCTCACGACGAAGAGGCTGTCCTTTAGGGTCATCATAGATACTTTCTGGAGTTAATAAACCCATATAACCATCACGACCCATCAGTTCCATTCCATTTGTCAGTACACACTTATAGAGGTTGGTTTGCTGACCAACCAATAAAGGATAGTTCTGATACGCATTTAGGAAAATACCCGAACATGTATTATCTATTTCCTCTGCACGGTATATTTTTTCCAACTGAGAATCTATTGCGAACAACTCATTACGTTTTTTACGTACATCAGGGGCAGATACTTTTCGAATTGCCACTTCAGGGTATTTTTCAGAAATAATACCGACTTCATCAAACTCCAGTTTTATCCATGGTGGATTTCCACAAATAATATCAAATCCATCACGGAGCCAGAATACTTCGATGAATTCCAACATCGGATGGAAGAAACGGTAACGCTCAGACAATCGGCAGACAATCTTGAGGCGCTGCGGATCTTCATCGGAGAACAAAGACGTTTTGCCCTTAGCTTCGGTGAGCATTTCTTCCTGTGTCTTGGCAACAATCTGCGCATCTTCCTCAGAAATGCGATTGAACTCTGGTTCATCTTCACATACCTTATCAGCACGTTCCAATGCTTGACGAGTGCGATTATCAAGTTTATCGTTGTCAACATCGAGCAATGCTTCTATGTCTGCCCAATACTCCTCACGGGTAGGAAGGCTATCGGCATCTTTATACTCCCAGAACCACAGAGAGCACCAGTAATCCATCGCCAGTTTCAACTTGCGATAAGCATTGTTATGTCCATAACGTGTGTCGAAAAGCTCTTGCTTACGAGCATAGCTCTCTGCCTGTTCCTCTTCTTTGAAGAGCGACTCCGAGCCAGAATGATCAATACCATCCCATATCTCACGCCGATTGTTAGTATATTTCTCGATAGAGATCTGATCGATGTAATAATCCTTCAGGAGAATATCTATCTTAGCTGACAGACGCTGAAGTGTCTGGAACTCATACGCACCGATAGGTTCTATCCAGTTTTTGAGTATGGCAGCCATACGCTTCTCAGCAACAGGGTTTGCCTGCTTCTGTTCCTTAATACTGCGTACACCAAGCATATTGGCATCGGGCAGCAGAAAGTGATAGACATCATTGATGGAACGGTTTACACGATTAGAGAAGAACTTTACCTTATGTGGAGCCTTCTCCCACCACTTGTTAGGCTTCAGTTTCGCGCCGTAACGCTCAGAAATGCCATAGAACTCGTTCTTGCTATACACTTTCAACCAAGCACCTATGACAGCATTACCCACACAAATACGATTGGCAAAGAATGGCGTTTCCATATCCTTATGGATAACGTTCAGCCAAAGCGACAGCTTACCCAACTCGATAGCAGTTGGATTCAAGTCCACACCATACACATTATGTGTGGCAATGTAAGCCTTCACCTTTTGAAGTTCATCACGGTAGTGGTCTGGCTGTATGCGCCAGTTGCTCTTGCCACTTTCACGCTGTTGGCGCTGCTGATGGAATAAATATGCCTCTGCCAGTTGGTTGATGACCTCATTCTGGAATGCAGCCGCACCCATTGCTGGCTCCAATATCTTCAAATCAAGTAACTCTGTTGCCTTACGCTTATTAGCAGCAACATCATCAATGATAGACTTTAATGTGTATTTTACTGTACTTCGTGTCAACACTTCAGGTGTGTAGTAACTGGCAGACTTCTGACGGTCACGGCCATTCAAGCGATAGACGAAAGTACCCTTTGGCAGAATGATTGGTGCTCCAGTTTCGTTGTCGGTTAATACCTCACTGATATCAAAGTCACTCATACGGCTATAAGGTACAAGGAAAGTTCCATCAGAAGGATCATTTGCCTTGTGTACCTCGATATAATCTTCTTCGGCATAGAAACCGCGGAAAGCGAGCAGACTCTCATAGACACTACCCAACTGGTTCACACCCAGATTAGCATAGCTGATACGACCACAGTAGTTTTTCTTCTTTGAGAGCGAAAGAGCCTTGATTATTTCCTGCCACTTGATATTGCGGATTTTGACATTGCCAAGATGGTGGAGGTTTTTATCGTTGAAAAGTGGTGAGTCGATAGGACGAACTCGGAAACTCTTATTGTTAGTGGCATCGGTAGCATGGTGTCCATTGGAAAGAAGCGAGAACAAATGGTGTATGCTATCGTCGAAGAAATAGCCTTCACGACTTGCCTGCGAGTTCAGGCGCATCATCTCCAGGTCACGAAGTGACTCTAAAGAATAGCCTAACTTATACACCTCGTCACCAACGGGAAGAATCTCCAATTCTTCGCGACTCTCAGCATAGAAGAGGAAAAGCAGACGATAGATGATAGTAAGACAATCATCCTTCACTTCTGCCTCGAAAGTATCGTCAGTATAGTCGCTGACAGGTATGTTGTTATTCTGTTTCCAGTAATACAAAGCCTCATTGGCCAATGTCTCTACAGCAAATATAACACCTTCCTTCAGGTCTTTCGTCACCTCATAGGCATTCTTGTAGCTTTCTTCTATGAGACTGTCCATGAGAACAGTCTGCCCGTCTGCAGCAAGAGTCTCTTTGCAGCATAGCAGATGGAAAAGCGCATAATGCAAACGATAAGCCTTAATCTGTGCCTGGAAATAGAGGTCGTCGAGTGAGAACTGAAGATATGATCCACGTGCCCACTTGTCACGATCAAACAAAAAGACCACGTTACCTGCAAGCATCAACACATAGTGTGGGCGACGCTCCTCTGGCATAAGGAATATCTGGGTGATGGCCTTGTTTATAACAGCCGGAGAGAAGTGATAACGCTCACGGTCAAGGTACTTTGCAGGAATGACCTGACGCCACTGCCCTGCATTGTAACGCTGGTGATTGGAAGTTGTATCGCCTTCATACTGTTGCTTAAAAAGTCCATCTGGCTCCACATCGTTGATGGTGATGAGGTTCTGCATCTCCATGATAAGCATAGCTACCTGATTACCACTACGAATAATATGGCGGACAGGGATAATCTCAGAAGGCGAATCGTTTGTTCCCTCCTTAA
>Ga0256405_10005230_pt1 | contig 22860 bp, 17 predicted proteins | sample RumenRJG_02DNA_FD_189096 | JGI IMG/M metagenome (GOLD analysis project Ga0256405, IMG submission 189096) | Bovine rumen microbial communities from Lethbridge, Alberta, Canada - RJG_02 | ecosystem: Host-associated > Mammals > Digestive system > Stomach > Rumen | place: Canada: Alberta... | reverse complement strand
TTTTAAGGGGCTGTTTGAAGTTAAGATAAATGCTATGTGCGGACTATGGATTCCATTTAACGATATGGTATATGCTTTTCATAGGAAATATCAATTCTTAAATCCTATTCTTAAGAAAAATATAGAAGTGACTCAGTTTAATTATAAGAATAAGGTTCTTGACGAATTCTGTTCGAAATGCTTTAAGTTACCAATCGGTATAACAGGCTTAAACAAGACACAAATAGACCTTATACAAAATGTACGAAAAGAATTCGAAGAACATGGCGTGTACTTTTATCTAATGGAGGACGTAGATGGACTTGCCAATAGTTTTTATATTTCCCATAAGCGTATAGCATCGAGAATAAAGGTGAAAAAATTTATTGATATCAATAGTGGGCGTGAAGTAAAAATAAAAGCAGGTGTAGTTGATGCGTTAGATTAGAGAGGGGACGAGAGCGATGATACAATCGTTATATGAACCGTTTCGTCATTGGTCAGACGGTGGTTCGGTTTTCTTGTTGTCAGACACTCATTTTGATGATTCGGATTGTAAGCTGATGGATCCTAATTGGATTACGCCGGAAGAACAGATTAAGATTATTAATTCGATTGTTCGTAAGGGCGATACATTTGTATGTCTCGGTGATGTGGGAAATGCGAAATATGTGCCTATGATAAATGCTCGGAGAAAAGTACTTCTACTTGGAAATCATGACGCTCGCGGAGCATACAAGAAGGTATTTGATGAGATTTATGCTGGACCGTTATTCATTTCGGAAAAGATACTTTTGTCGCATGAGCCGATACATGGCTTGACCTGGTGCCTGAATATTCATGGTCATGATCATAACGAAATGGAACCGTATAGAGAAGACTGTAAGTATCTTAATCTTGCAGCTAATGTATGTGGATACACGCCCGTTAATCTGGGTAAGCTTATTAAGAATGGTATATTATCAGATATAGTTGGCATCCACCGCATAACAATAGATCAGGCAACGGAGAGGAAGAGAAAGAGAGAGGGCGTGTAATAAAAATACTTCGGTCGAAATTCTCGTCAGAAGTACAAGTTTATTTTTGGGAGATTTCGTGAAAATAGGAGAAATGTAAGTGATGATACGGTAGTAGCTTTGTAAAGGAGGAGTATATAATTATGAGCGAGAAAAACAATATGAAGGTGTTAGATGCGATAAATGAAACACTAACGATATGGGATGAAAGTAAGTATGGAGATTATATAAGGGGAAATAATGGGTTAGATATGAACCTATTATTTAAGATGCGTGAGGACATACTTAATAGACCCAAACAATATATAGAATTATTTAATTTAGACGAGAATGATTTTGAAAAGTATGACATGGAATATAGTAATAAAAATGATGGGTGTGAATATACGTTTGGAGAAATAGTCAATAAAAACCAAACTATAAAATGTGGACTTTATGATACTACTCAGCAGAAAAAAATTGGTGACATAGAATGCAAAATAGAATGTGAAGAGGATTTGAGAAAAGTTTTTAATTTTATAGAAATAAGGGGGAAAAGCGGAAAATACAAATATATTTATGTTAATGAATTTGATCATTGGATTTCATATTTAATAGTAAAATATCTTGTTCAAAAATACTATGTAGATAAATATAGTACTATTCAACCATCGGAAGCGGGGCTTAAGAAAATACAAGAGGAAATACAGAAGGCTGTATAGGAGAACCCAATGCGTAGCACCTACATCATAACACCATTAAAAGAAACATCACAATTCAATATCAAAGAGTTGAACATTAAGGGTGCAGAAGAACTTGGCTTCGACTCCGAATCCATGTCCGATCTTATCCGTCACAAGTGCGCAATGGATCAGGGTTTTGTAAGAAGATTTCGCCTAGAGAGAGAAGGCGATGATAAGAAATTGGCTATTAAAGAGTCTTATCTATTTAATGCATCAGTTCAACAGATTACAGATTATATTATGCAAGACAATCCGACAATAGAGATGTGGACGGGAAGAAGAAAGAGAGTTTTAAAGGTGGAGTATTCGAAAGGAGCATACAATGATTCAGTATAAGTGCTCATCATGTGGAGGAGAAATGACAATAGGAGGCTCGGGAGGTTTCGTGTGTCCTTATTGCGGGTCTAAGACATTTATGTCGGACGCGGATTTTCGGGGAAACGAAGTATTTCGAAAAAAGCTTCTTGAATACTATAAGGCAGAGGCTGAGAATAAGGAATATGATTACGGCACGGATACAATGTGGAAATCTAACGGTAATATTTCCTATACAATGAATAGTGGTCAGCCGTTATCTGTGAAATATATGTACAAATATAACTATAACGACTTCGAATGTTACCTCGCTAAGGAAACTGTAGTGTACATATTTAATAATGAAAAATGTAAGAACCGCTTTAAAGAAGGAATACAGAGATTGGTATTTCCAGAAGCCGACACGAAATTACATAGGTGCTTTCCCAAGCTAAAGATGGAGGTTAGTCTTACAGGTGAAAAAGAGGTGCTTGTCTTTGAAAGAAGACCGAATTTCTATCCGGTGTATCTCTTCGAACCATTGGAATCTGAACATTTAGCGTGGGTCATATCAAGGATGGAAAATATTTGTTGTGAGCTTACGTATTCAGAGATACAACATGGAGGAATTAACGAGAGAGCTATATGGATCAATCCAATCACACACGAAGGAGCGTTATTCGGAGATTGGGGAAATGTTAAAGCATTAAGCGGCGTATCAGATATTAAAGATGTAAGAAGGACAGCAATCAGCATCGCAAAGAATGAAAAAGAACCAAAGGAGCTGTATGAGTTCTTACATAATGCACCGGCAAAAGATGCATACGAAGATTTTGAGAAATGGGATAAGGTAATTAACGAAGGATTCGGCGGTCATAGATTTGTTAAAATGTAAGGAGGAGATTATGGGTTACGGCAGTTATTCAGCATCAGATTGGAGCAAGTTAAAATCAAGCAGACAGCTTTCGAACGATCAGAATGTGCAGGAGGTATTCAAAAGTACAGAGTGCAATCCAAAGTTTGACCCTAAATATATTGGAACAAGAGAGTGTTTTGATTCGGAAGATCATCCCAATACAACGCCTATCGTTGTGGGACTGGATGTAACAGCATCCATGGGATACCTTGCGGTTGAGGTTGCAACGAATGCACTCAATGAATTAATTATGAAGCTTTATTCGACTAATACTGTTGAGGATCCTGCTCTTATGTGTGCAGCCTACGGAGATTCTAATGACAGCTCTCCTCTTCAAGTAACACAGTTCGAATCAGATATTCGAATTGCGGAGCAGCTTTTGGAACTGTATTTTGAAAATGGCGGATATGGAGAGGTGGTGCCGACTTGTCTATGGCATTTCCTGGCTCACCATACCAATATTGATGCTATCAATAAGAGAAATGATAAGGGCTTTGTATTTACCATAGGTGACGATGCCAAAATAAGAACGGATGCTGTTTCGGAAACAATAGAAAGAGTTGTGGGCGACAGTGTAGAAGATGCATCGCGAGAAAGCGTTCTAAAGGAAGTGCAGGAGAAGTTCCATGTATTTCATATAATGATTGATGACGGACATTTCCGCGAGAGAAATGAGGATATTCTTGTAGGGAACAAAATAAAAATATCTACAGCAGATATAGAATACTTACCACAGATTATTATCAGTACAATTCAGCTTCAGCAGGGAAAGAACATGGATGATATCATAGGACAATGGGATGATATCTGTGTCCCTATAGTAAGTGGTGCATTGAAGCAGCTTGCCATCTCTGATAACGGTCAGGCAGTTAACCTATGAAAATAACAGCAGTAATCGGTAAAAACTATGGTGATGAAGGAAAAGGGCTTGTGACAGCAAGTATCTGTTCCGATTATAATCGTCCGCTAATCATAAAATATAACGGCGGTGCGCAAGCAGGTCATACTGTTGAAGACGAGGAAAAAGGAACGAGATTTATTCATCATCAAATCGGTTCCGGTGCTGAATACGGAGCAGATACACTTCTGGCAGAGACATATTATCCCGATTTATATCAGATTGGGAAAGAGGTAGAAGAGTTTCGCGCTCAGTTCGGATTCGAGCCGAATCTATTTGCAGAAACGCAAGCCGAGATAACAACGGTAGATGATGTCCTTCTTAATATGGCACTTGAGACGAAGCGTGGGAAGAATCGTCATGGAAGCTGTGGGATGGGAATCAACGAATGTACCCTTCGAAACTCAGCCGGATATTCAATTAGCATAGGCGAGATAGCGACATATTCTCCTCAGAAGCTATATGAGAGATTTAAGGCAATAAGGAAAGAATATACTGCGAAGAGGGTGGAAGATTTAGAGATTAACCCTTCTAACAAGTATCATTCTTTACTTAATGATGAAAATGTACTGAGAAACTTTGCTTATGAAGTGCATAACAATATGTCTTTTGTTAAGGTGGTTACTGCTGATAGTAAGTGGCTTAATAAGTATGACGGAATTATATTCGAAGCCGGACAGGGACTACTCTTAGATAAGGACTATTTAGAGGGAGCACCTCATCTTACATCATCGAAGACAGGTGTAACTTACGTATGCGATTTCCTGGGGAAAAGGGAATTAGAACTTGATGAGGCAATTTATGTTACAAGGTCATATGTTACAAGACACGGTGCCGGCCCTTTGCCGAATGAATTCGATAGAATTATATATCAAGGTATAGAATCGGATATTACCAATGAACCCAATGAATGGCAGGGCAAAATCAGATATGGTCGTCATACCGATGTATCTGAGTTTATGAGGTGCGTTTTAAGTGACATCAGTAAAGTGGGAATCAAGCCGTCACTCGCTATAACACATCTTAATGAAACGGATGATAAGATTTTGTTTCGAGAATGTGATATGCCATTACCGAAGCTGTGCGAGATAATACATAATGATTTCGGTACTGTATATATTTCGAGAAGTCGCTACAGATGTCTAATCTTGATGAAAACATAGCTCAATTTGAGAGATTCTGTCTGAGAATGTCTCTTACTGTACGGTGACATTAATATTAATGCATAATAAATAACAGATACCTGGCATGCCGTTTTATGTATGCAGGTATCTGTTATTTTAGTGTGAATTATTTTGCAAGCATCATCATAATCTTGTTGCTTCGCTCAATGAACTTAGTCATTTCCTCTGGACTTAGAGGAGCGTTGGCAATTGCTGCAAGGTCATATAATTGCTGCGCGAACAAGTCAACATTTTCACCATCCTTATTATTAAGAATGTAATCAACAAGTTCGTTGTTAGCATTGAGCACGAGAGTAGATGAACTTGGGAACATATTAGGATCCATTCCATACATATTGTACATCTTCATCATATCCTGCATACGTCTGCTTTCTTCGCTAACTGTAAGCATTGATGCAACATCCTTATTCTTGAACTTGGCAACCTTGACATCTAACTTGTCGTTAGATAGCGCCTTCTGGAAAATGTCTGTTAATTCCTTAGTTGTCTCATCAAGCTCACCGTCTGCTGATTCCTCAACAAGAGAATCAGTTACATCAGCGTCAATTCGTGCGAACTTGTATGTCTCATTTCTCTGCTCTAATTGTGAGATAAACGAAGTGTCAATGTTGTGGTCAAGTATAACAGCAGTTAGACCTTGTTCCTTGAACATCTTAATATACTGTCCTTGCTGTTCTTTGTCTGTTACATAATATACTACTGTGCGCTTGTCTTCTGGTTCGGCATTTTCATCTGTTGCGTCAGAAGAAATGTCATCATCTACAACCTCTGCATCTACCTTTTCGCCATTCTCATCAGTAGCCTCTTCCTTGTCTTCCTTAACTAATAATTCTGGAAGAGTTACATATTTGTCATCAATATCCTTGAATAAGATGTAGTCATTCATGCGGTCACAGAATTTCTCATCCTTAAGGCAACCGAACTTAATAAATGGACTGATGTCATCCCAGTATTTTTCATAAGATTCCTTCTCAGTCTTGCATAGTCCAGCAAGCTTATCAGCAACCTTCTTAGAGATATATTCCTGAATCTTCTTAACGAAACCGTCATTCTGAAGAGCAGAACGTGATACGTTAAGTGGTAAATCAGGACAGTCGATTACACCCTTAAGAAGCATTAGGTATTCTGGAATTACTTCCTTAATATTGTCGGCAACGAATACCTGGTTGTTATATAGCTTAATAACACCTTCGATTGAATCATATTCTGTATTAATCTTAGGGAAATATAGAATTCCCTTAAGGTTAAATGGATAATCCATATTAAGGTGAATCCAGAATAATGGCTCCTTATAATCCATGAATACATTGCGATAGAATTCCTTGTATTCGTCTTCGCTGCATTCATTAGGATGCTTTGCCCATAATGGATTAGTGTCGTTTAATGGGACAGGTCTCTTTACAATCTTAAGCTTGTCCTTGGCAGGAGATACTTCAACCTGTTCCTTAGTGCCATCTTCGTTTTCTTTTTCTTCGAACTTGGCCTCTTCGTGAATCTCTTCGACTACAGTATCTGTATCAAGCTTGTCCTCTACATCAATAGTTTCATATTCTTCCTCAGCATTTGCCTTGCTAAGATAGATCTCAGTTGGCATGAAAGAGCAGTACTTCTCAATAACTTCTCTGGCTCTGTATTCGTTAGCGAATTCGAGAGAATCTTCATTAAGAAATAGAGTAATCTTAGTTCCTACAGTCTCATATATGCCGTCCTTCATATCGAACTCAGTACCGCCATCACATTCCCAGTGAACAGCACTTGCACCCTTTTGATAAGAGAGAGTATCAATATGAACAGCATCTGCTACCATAAATGCAGAATAAAAGCCTAAACCGAAGTGTCCGATTATCTGGTCTTCATTAGCCTTGTCCTTGTATTTCTCAAGGAAGTCTGTTGCACCAGAGAAAGCAATCTGGTTAATATACTCGTCAACCTCGTCAGCAGTCATTCCAAGACCATTATCAATAAATGTTAATGTCTTCTCTTCAGGATTAACGATTACATCCATCTTAGGCTTGTAATCATCTGGCAATTCATATTCACCCATAAGATCAAGCTTCTTTAGCTTGGTAATGGCATCACAGCCGTTAGATATTAACTCTCTGAAGAAAATGTCATGGTCTGAATATAACCATTTCTTAATTACCGGAAATATATTTTCGCTGGTAATTGATAGATTTCCATGTTTTTCACCCATTTTATATCACTCCTTTATTGTTAATTTCATAGTTTTCGAAATCCTAAGAGATATACTAACACTAAAAAATACAAAAATCAACAAAAAATTAGCACTCTTAAAAATTGAGTGCTAATAATTTAGGCACAATATTTGTGACAATAAATCGAAATATTTATGTTACACTCTTGTAATATTGTAACATTTTCGTTAAAATGTTATTGCAAACATTAGAATCTTCTTCTGTTTTAGGAGAGGATTTATGAAAAGAAAAATTAATATTTGTTTTATTTTTTTAATGTTTTCAATTTGTCTTGTAACATTTTCTTCCTGTGGGAAGACATCGTATTTAGATAAGTCGCAGGATTCAAATTCTACTACGGAGACTTCAGATAAGAAGAATACTGATAAGGATAGTAGTTCTAAGAATACGACTTCTAAGAATTCGATTTCTTCTGGGAAATATGTTGTGCAGGTGTCAGGAGCAGTTAACAGTCCTGGTGTGTATGAGCTTAGTGGTGAACCACGCATTTTCCATGCAATCCTTATGGCCGGCGGTCTAAGAGAGGATGCTGATGTATCCAGTCTTAATCAAGCAGAGAAGATTAGTGATGGGCAGAAGATTGTAATTAAGACTAGAGACGAAGCGGCTATGGAGGCTGCTACAAGCGCTGATGATGGCAAGGTTAATATTAATACAGCGGATGCTAAGACATTAATGACTTTGCCGGGGATTGGTGAATCCAAGGCTAATTCCATTATTAAGTATAGGGAAAGCAAGGGTAGTTTTAATAGTATAGAAGACATTAAGAATATATCTGGAATTAAGGATGGCGTATATAATAAGATAGCCGATTCTATTAAGGTGTAGACTTGAAGTAGATGTTAGGACGCATAGAGAGGATAGAGTTAATATGTCTAAGAAAGTATTAGTCGTTGATGACGAGAAATTAATAGTTAAGGGAATTAAGTTCTCACTTGAGCAGGATAGCATGGAGGTTGACTGTGCTTATGATGGTGAGGAAGCACTTAATCTTGCGAGAAAAACTGAATACGATATAGTTTTACTAGACGTTATGCTTCCTAAGATGGATGGTTTCGAGGTATGTAGAAGCATTAGGGAGTTTTCTAATATGCCAATTGTTATGCTTACAGCTAAGGGCGAGGATATGGATAAGATTCTTGGTCTTGAGTATGGTGCTGATGATTATATTACGAAGCCATTTAATATCCTTGAGGTGAAGGCTAGAATTAAAGCTATCATGAGAAGGACAAGTGTGTCAGATAATAAGTCGCCACTTTCAAGTGACGTTATTAATAGTGGAGATATATCTTTGGATGTGCAGGGAAGAGGGCTTAAGATTCTTGGTAAGGAGATTAATCTAACCTCTAAGGAATTCGATATGCTTCTCTTGCTTGTTAATAATCCAGGCAAGGTTTACAGCAGAGATACGCTTCTTACAACAATCTGGGGCGAAGACTATCCAGGTGATGCGAGAACTGTAGATGTGCACATTAGACGTCTTCGTGAGAAGATTGAGCCTAATGCAAGCGAACCAAGATATATTCATACGAAGTGGGGGCTGGGATATTTCTATAAGGAGTAGCATATAGCACATATGAAGGATTTTCTTTACAAGGCTTTTTCGAGACTAAATGTAAAAATATTTGTATTAGTATGTGCTATGGCAATTGTTCCTCTGATTCTATTTTCTATTATCATTGACTTTGTATATGTAGGGCAAAGTATCAAGTCTGAAAGTGAGAATCTCTATTCCAGGTCGGAAGTGTTGACCAGGCAGGTTGTTACCAGTGGTTACATGAATTCGCAGAGTGATGTAACAATGGAGCTTAAGCTTGGGGAATTGGCACAATTAATCAACGGGAGAGTTATGCTTGTAGATTCTAATCTACGAGTTGATTACGATTCCTATAATGTTGATAAGGGTAAGGTTTTCTTATGGGAAAATGTTACAAGAAGTGCCAAGGGCGAACAGCTATATAGTATCGACAGGGATAACGACATTCTTACAACAACAATTCCAATGACGGATGTTATAGAAAGTAAAGATAGTAACACTACGAACTCTGTGAAGATTGTGGGTGTGTTCTTGGCGTCTGGAAATGTTAGCTACATTTTCGATAATCTTAAATACATGATTTCATTTGAAATCATTATATTAATAATGGTTGCTGTGTTCGCTATAGTTGTAGGCTATATTGTTGGTAATAAGTATTCTACGCCTATTAAGGATGCGTCAAATCAGTTCAATAAGGGTATAATGGGCGACGAGATTAAGAGTATCCATGTTATGGGATATGATGAAATCGAGGAGCTGGCGTCGAGATTTAATACTTATGTTAACAAGATGGAGAACATCGACCAGTCTCGTCAGGAATTCGTATCTAATGTCAGTCATGAGCTTAAGACGCCTCTTACATCTATGAAGGTGCTGGCAGATTCCCTGATTGGAATGGGAGAAGACGCACCTGTAGAATTGTACAGGGAATTCATCAATGACATTTCTCAGGAGATAGAGAGAGAGACAGGAATTATTAATGACTTGCTTACAATGGTTAAGATGGACAAGTCAAGTGTCACCCTTAATATTACTACCGTAAATGTTAATGAGTTAGTAGAATCAATTCTCAAGCGCCTTCGTCCTATTGCAGAGAAGCAGGATGTGGAGCTCGTACTTGAGAGCTTTAGACCAATTAATGCTGAAATTGATGAGATTAAGATGTCACTTGCCATATCTAACTTAATTGAGAATGGTATTAAGTACAATAATCCAGGTGGGTTTGTACACATTTCCCTTAATTCAGACCATCAATACTTCTATATTAGAGTAGAAGATTCAGGAATGGGAATACCGGAAGATTCTCTGGATATGATATTCGAGAGATTCTATAGAGTTGATAAGTCTCATTCGCGAGAGATTGGTGGTACAGGACTTGGTCTTGCCATTACCCATATGGCTATTATTATGCATAGTGGTGAGATTAAGGTGGCATCAACAGTAGGCGAAGGAACAACATTTGATGTGAGAATTCCGCTTAATCATATTGAGGAGGAGCGCTAATGAAGAGAGTTAGAATTGTAACCTTGTTGCTTATAGCGGCCCTTATGTTGTTATGTCTGGTGGGATGCGGCTCCAAGCAGGAGGGCAATTATACTGTTTATTATCTAGATAAGGATAAGTCTATGCTTGTTCCTGTTAGTTATAAAGTAACTAGTGACAAGGTGGATGATATAATTGATGAATTATTAGATGCATTGTCAACTAATACTGATTCGGCTGATTATTTTAAGCCTATTCCTGGAGATATTACGGTAAAGGATTGCAAGCTTAATGAAGGAAATCTAATTATTGATTTCAGCGCCGATTATTACAGACTCAAAGGAACTGAGGAAGTGCTGACAAGGTCTGCCATTGCCAAGACGATGCTTCAGGTTGAGGGCGTTAATAAAGTAACATTTTATGTATCTAATAAGCCACTTGCTGATGACGATAATAATGTTGTGCCTTCCATGAGTAATGATTCATTTATTGATGACTATTCAGATAGCTCTAATTTTGTTACTAAGAAGGAATTGAGTCTGTACTATGCAACTGAAGACGGCCAGAATCTTATCTGTGAAAAGAAACAGGTTGATGTAGATGAGAGAGCGCTTATTGAAGAGATAGTAATAGATAATCTTAGGAAAAAACCAAGTGTTAAAGGCGCTAAAGTGGCTATTCCAGAGGATACTAAGATATTATATACGGCTGTAGCCGATGGAGTATGCTATATAACACTTGATTCGTCACAGCTTAGTGAGAAGTCAGATGTGTCTGACAAGGCTGTAATATATTCCATCGTTAATTCAATGTGTGATTCGGCGGATGTTACATCTGTTGTAATCAAGACGACTAATGCAAATGCTAAGACGCAGCAGAATAATCTGGATATTTCCGGTACATATGTTGAGGACCAGTCCCTTGTTGTGCAAGTGGTGTCGGACGAAAATTAATAGTGGGCGATTATAATAGGCGACAGACGCTTATAACAAGTTTTTTGAATAAGAATACATAATAAGGATAAGAAGGTGATATTATATACAAGAGATTATTGTTTGCTCTTGCTGTAGAAATGTTGCTAGGTTGCCTTTTTATTAATGATAATTTGAATGGTCCTATAATTATTGTCGTTGGAATTACATTTCTTATAGGACTAATAATATATGAGATTAACAATAGGCTAAGGGTTATATATATAATTCTTAGTCTGTTGGTTTTCATATCAAGCTTTCTAGTAGGAAGCGTCAGATATAATCATTATCTAAGAGATAGAGATTATTATGATCGAATTGAAGAAGGGCAAGTAGTAAGATTTCAAGGCGAGTTAGCTAAGAAAGAGAAAAAAACCACTTCTTATTATCTATATTTCAATAGTATTATCAATGAAGATATGGTCTTAGATTCTAGTGAGACCATAATATTACAATCTGATTCAGATGATTTACCAATTGGTGCTACCGTTTTGGTAGAAGGGAAAAAAGAAAAATGGAATGTCGCTCGTAATGAGGGGAATTTTGACGAGAAATCATACTATAATTCTGTCGGAACACTTATGAAGGTTAAGGGAACTGCTGAAGTTATGGAAGAACCTCTTGTTGGTGTAGGCGAGCTATTGTATTGCCTCAGGGAAAATGTTAAACAGGCCTTTATCTCTAATCTTCCTGGAGAGGAAGGTGGAATTGTATCAGCCATGACTTTGGGAGATAAGTCTGAGCTTGATGCTGAGGTTAAGGACTTATTCAAGCTTTCTGGTTTGGCGCATATTTTGGCGATATCGGGGCTTCACATCTCTATTGTTGGAATGAGTATTTACCGTATGATGCGCAAGAAGGGTACGCCCTTCGGCGTAGCAGGTGTGATTTCTTCTGTCATTGTAGTTCTGTATGGGATGCTTACCTTTGGTGGGGTATCTACAATAAGAGCTGTGGTAATGTTCCTTGTTATGATTCTTGCTGATATTTTAGGAGAAGGGTATGATTCCTTGTCGGCTATTGGAGCTGCAATGATATATGTATTAACAATGTATCCTTATAGTGTTGATTCTGTAGGATTTGTGTTTTCATTTGGAGCTGTGACGGGGATAGCAGTTGTGGTTAATCCTCTAGTGGCGATGTATGACAGGTTCTGTAGACTTCGGTTTGTATATAGTGGGGGAAATCGTGTTAGCAAGGCGGGGGTTCTTACTAATAGTGCCTTCCTGTCTCGATTTATTAGTAGATTTAAGAGTGGTGGTTCTAAGAATAGTGGACTTGAGGTTGGTGGTTTTAAGCATAATGAATATGAGGCTGTTGTTTCTAAAACTAGTGGATATAAACCTAAAGTTAAGGAAAGAATTTTTAAGGCACTACTTAGTGGTATTCTAATACAACTAGTGACACTTCCTATAGTGTGCACTTTTTACTATGAGATTCCCACTTATGTAGTGTTGCTTAATTGCCTTGTGATACCACTTCTAGGAGCCTTGCTTGGTATTTCTTTAATTGGCGGAGTGTCGATTGTTTTAGGTGCTGCGCTGGCTGGAGTATTTCTTATAGGAACAATGATTGACTGTATTGGGAATATTCTTCTGTGGGGAGCTCATATAATTGTGTATTTGTATGAGATGTTAGCATATTTCTCATTGCAACTTCCTGTGTCTCGCATTGTTACAGGTTCACCAGATATAATTAAGGTGATATTGTATTATCTTGTGCTTTTGCTTGTCTCGAGGTTTTTGTTGTACAAGTATGAAGACATGGAGAGGATATTTGAGACAAGAGAAATACAATTATGTAACGGTAATGACAAGAGATACTTAGTATTTTGTTTGGCAATGCTTTCAGCTGGTGTGCTTTTAATAACTAATAATTGTAATTGTGATGATTTCGAAATGGATATGATAGACGTAGGACAAGGAGATGGAATCCTTGTTACAGGAGATAATAAGTATTTCTTTGATGGCGGAAGCACAGATGTTAAGAATGTGGGCACATACAGGATTCTTCCATTCCTAAAATACAAGGGCGTAAGTCATATTGATTATTGGATCATCTCTCATGTAGATAGCGACCATATAAGTGGTTTGCTTGATGCACTTGAAAGTGGATATTCAATCGATAATATTGTAATCGACAAATACATGTTATCTGAAGAAAATTATCATGATATAGAAAATCTAGCTTGCGAACAGGGTGTAGAGATTATTGTGATGAATAAAGGTGATGAAGTATATGAAGAAAATCTTAAGTTTACATGTGTATTTGCTGGTTCTGATGAGATTGATGATATTAATGGCAACTCCCTGGCAATACTTGGGGAGTATAAAGAAGATGATAGTGATATCAGATTTTTTATTGGAGGCGACATGACAGTTGATTCAGAGAAGTGTCTTCTTAGTGATGCGTCAGCAGAGTCAGGAGATTCGTCTGAGTATCCTAATGGCGAGTTAAGAGAAAAGCTATCAGGTATAGATATACTTAAGGTGTCCCATCATGGCTCTAAGAGTTCATCATGTGAAGATTTTCTGAAGCTACTATCGCCGAAGATGTCGATTATCTCTGCTGGTGTTAATAACCGCTACCACCATCCATCTAAGGAAGTTGTTTCGCGACTAGATGAGTTGGGAATACCACATATGTGTACACAAGATTATGGAAGACTACATGTCTATCTTGATAAATCTGGTGTGAATGTTGGTGGTTACTTAAGATGAAGTAATAATTCCAGCCTAAGTCTAGGAATTATAGCCAGCCAGCGCCCGCAGAGAATGGTTTCTAATATGTACATTGATTAGATAATAGATTATAATACTAGAAATGAGATTGTGGCAATCTCAATTTATAAATGATACAGACAGATAATACAGGCAGAATACGTATGACAGGAGGAGAGAGAATGCTTAATATTGTTGAAAGAAATGATGAGGAACTAGAAATAATACAACATGGTGAAAATGTATTTCATGAAGCGCTTGAACTTGTAATGGATGGTGAAGAACGTATTCATGTTACTGACAAGAATGGGAAGGTTCCTGATTATGATCTTGTCTATACAGAGAATATGCTTTTGTTCCCTGAAGTAATTCGTGCGAAGATTAGGCAAATGACAGGGGGTAAAGTTTTAGGAGATTATCTTACCTACGATGAAGAAAATGAATATTTGCTATGCCTGGACTTTATAAAACAGTTCAAAAAGATAGAGCTTGAGGTTGTAGATGAATACAGCATTGTCTTAAGTCGTATGGCACTCAAGCACAGTGATGCGACTATTTATTATACTGATGACAAATTCACTTGGTTTATCGAAGATTCAGATAGGGTTGTTAAGGTAGACGATTTGCCAGACGAGAAAGACCAGGATACGCTTAGAGTTACAGGCAGCGCTTTTGAATTTGGATTCTCTACCCGTGATTTTACTAAGCTTGGCTCAGTTCCTGCTTTCCAAAATATCTTCTTTTGGCAGGCATTTGCCGTAGGAAAGAAGGGACCATTTAAATATGTTGAGGTTGTATTAAATTCAGTTACAGGAATAGGTGGTATACTTTCTAATATGTCAACCTTAGGAAAGGCATCAAAAAACAAAGGTTTTGAAGCATATCTTCGCCCTAATTGTACCAGATATCCTGAGGATTTACTTTGTAGATATTTCAAAATAAATACAAAGCCAGAGGATGCTACAGAAGACAATACACTTGTAGTAAATGATATGCCAATAATCCATACTACGTGGTACTGTTGCCACTTCCCATCAAGCTTTGATGAAAGTATATTTGACGAGACATTTGCTGAACAGATGAAGCGGTATACTGATGCTGTACTTAGAGGTAAGAAGACATTGGGAGTGCTTGCCAGAGGAACAGATTATGTTACAGCTGATTTAGGTGGGGATCGTATTCATGCTACTGCTGAACAGATGATCACAGTTATACAAAAATGGGTTGAAGAAGACGGGTATGAGAAGATATTCCTTGCGACAGAAGATCAGGATATATTTAAGAAGATTAGAGAAGCATTTCCTAAGAAAGTTATTGCAGTTATTCAAAGAAGAACAAGCGTTAAAGAGCTGAAGAAGAAAGGTGCTACTCTGTTGTCTGAGTTAGAGAAGAAGAGTCGTGAAGGACAGGCATATAGGGATGCTCTTGAGGATACTACTGTTAATTATTTCTATGCTCTGTATATCCTTTCGAAATGTGATGCATTTCTTTGTTCAGGACAATGTAATGGATGGGATACTGTCAGGTCTCTAAACCACGATGGATTTAAACGTGAAAGGAAGCTGTTTGTAAATCACGAGGGTGATCCAGCTATTGAGGATTGGAAGACGATTCGTCCAATTACAGCAGGAATGTTCGCTAGAGGAACATATCCTACAAGCAAGCCACTCTATATGACGTATCGCTTTGATTTAAATGAAGAGGTTGAACCTGATGCGATTAAAGAAGCCTGGGACAAGACATTATCCGTCTATCCATATGTGGGCTATGCCGTAGGAATAAGAGAAGGTCAGCTGGTGCTTCTTGAGAATGACCTGCCATTCGTCATTACAGAGACAAGTGAGGTGATAGAGCCTAATGGAAGAGTGGCCAATTTCCATACAGTAGCCTTCTGTTATCTTGATAAAGTATTATGTATGTATGTTGATCACATTCCATTTGATGGCACTGGGTTTAAGGCTGTGCTTGAAACCTTCTTCTATCATTATTATTGTATTTATGACAAATGTGAATATAAAGCTCCAGATGGAGTGAATATAGAGGGAGTTGCTCAGGGGCAGGATGTAGATGCATACCGTATGGTTGATGCTATTGACCCATCTGTTATGAAAAAGAATGGAGTAAATGGAGACGCATATGTTCTAGATGAAGAAAAAAAGGATGAGATGTTCCCTACAAGTGAAGACATTCGTGGATACTGTATAAGTGCGCCTAGTGATGAGTTTATGTCTTACGCGAAGAGTGTTAAGGCAAGCCCAATGTCGCTACTATCAGTATTGTATGCTAAAACTGTAAATCGCATTCATCCAGAGAATAAAAAGCCTATTAAGACATTATTGCCTATAAGTATAAGAAATGTAATGGGAAATGAAAATTCTCTTTTGCATCAGGTAGTACATGTTCCAAACATAATTAATATAGAAGATTTGGATAAGGGAGATGAAGAGTTGAACATGGGACAAAGAGAGTTCCTAAAAGGCGTTTCTTCAGAGCAGAATATTAAGATGATGTGTGGAATATATCGTGGTATATGCGAGGGATTTACAAAGGCTTATGCCGCGGGAGCGTTAGATGGCATAATTATTGAACAGCGTTCTGGCATGCCTAATACAGGTTTTTTAAGCTACTTAGGTACATTAAGAGGTGACGAATATACTAATAGAATTAGAATGAGTGCATTTCATGGTATGCCGGGAAATGGAATCATGCTTCAGTTGGCAGAAGTAGGAAACCATTTCTATATCGACTGGTACCAGGGATTCCATGGAGATGTGTATGCAAAGGCAATGAGAGACATAATGAAAGAGGCTGGAATGAAAGAAGTTCGACTCGAGCGAGTTGAGTAATATAATGGCTACATAATTATCATAAAGGAGAGGACGGAAGAGATATGTTAAATATTGTTGAGAAAAACAACGAGGAATTAACAGTTTTACAACATGGGGCAAATGTATTTCATGAAGCTCTTGAACTAGTTCAGGAAGGAGAGATTCGTTTTCATGTTACGGACAAGAATGGTAATGTTCCAGACTATGACTTAGAATACACAAAGAATATGATGTTGTTTCCTGAGATCGCACGAAAAAAAATCATGAAAATGTCAAATGGAGAAGGTATTCTGGCAGATTTGATGTATTATGATGAAGATTATACAGATAACATGTGCCTTGATTTCTTAAAGCAGTTTAAAAAGGTAGAATTCGAAGGAGCAGATGAATATAGTATTGTCTTGGCCAATGTTGTTTTAAAATGCACTGATTATATAATCAATTATACAGATGAGAGGTTTGAATGGTTCGTAGAGCCTTCTGATAGATTTGTAAGGGTTGAAAGTCTTCCTTATGATAAGGAGGATGGAACCCTTAGAGTTACCAATAACGTACTTGATGTGGGCTATACTATAAGAGATTTTTCCAAGATAAGCTCTGTTACTGCATTCCAAAATGTCTTCTTCTGGCAGGAATTATCAGAAGGAAAAAAAGGTCCGTTTAAATACATTGAGGTTTCCTTAACCCCAATTGCAGGAATTGGTGGTATATTATCCAGCATTTCTACTATAGGCAAAGCGTCAGAAGGGAAAGGACTAAAGGCATATCTTAGACCTGGTTGTACAAGATACCCAGATGATTTGCTTTGTAGATACTTCCACATCAACACAAAGCCTGCGGATGCGACAGAAGATAACACTATTTTCCTATATAACTTGTCTTTTTTAATGATGACCTGGCATACCTGTCAGTTCCCTGCTAGTTTTGATGAAAGTATATTTAAAGAAGAATTTGTTACTCAGATGAAGCAATATTCTGATGCGATAATTGGTGGTAAGAAGGTTCTTGGTGTACTATCAAGAGGAACAGATTATGTAACATCAGACCTGGGCGCTGATAGAAGACATGCAACTGCAGAACAGATGATTACTGTTATACAGAAATGGTTAGATGAGGATGGATATGACAAGGTTTTCGTTGCGACGGAGGATGAAGATAATCTAACGAAGATTAGAGCAGCTTTTCCTAAAAAGGTCATTGCTGTTGTACAGAGAAGAACAAGCGTAAAAGAGATGAAGAAAAAAGGTGTTACCCTCTTAAATGAATTCGAAAAAAAGAAGAGGAGTGGCCAGGCTTATGTAGATGCATTAGAAGATACTACTGTTAATTATTTCTATGCGTTATATATTCTTTCTAAATGCGACGCATTTCTTTGCTCGGGACAGTGTAATGGATGGGACACAGTCAGGGCGCTTAATGGAGGCTCTTTTAAGCGTGAAAGGAAGCTTTTTGTGACCAGAGAAGGTGACCCACTAACAGAGGATTGGAAGATGATTCGACCTGTTAGCGCAGGAATGTTTGCAAGAGGAGTTTACCCTACAAGAAAAGCTTTCTATATGACCTATAGGTTTGATTTGAGTGATGCAGTAAACCCTGATGCTATAAGTAAGGCCTGGGATAAGACGTTGTCAGTCTATCCTTATATGAGCTATGCTGTTGGGATAAGAGAAGGAAAGCTGGTATTTCTTGAGAACGACCTCCCATTTGTTATATCTGAGACTGGTGAGGTTGTTGAACCATTTGGTAGAGATGGTAATTTCCATACAGTTACATTCTGCTATCTTGATAAAACATTATGGGTTTACGCAGACCATGTGCCAGTAGATGGAACAGGATTTATGTATGTTCTTGAGACATTCTTCTATCATTATTATTGTACCTTAGATGGTAAAGAATATGATGTGCCAGAAGGAGTATATACAGAAGGTGTTGTAGAAGGTCAGGAAGTGGATGCATATCGCATGGTAGATGCTTCCGACCCTAGCGCTATGGCTAAAGGCTTTGGTGGAGAAAAAGTATTTACTCCAGTGGAAGGTATAAGAGACGAAATATTCCTTACAAGAGAGGATTGCAGGGGATACTGCATAAGCGCACCTAGTGATGAATTTATGTCTTATGCTAAGAGTATTGGAGCTAGTCCAATATCACTTCTTAATGTATTCTTCGCAAGAGCATTAGAGCGCGTGCATCCTGAGAATAAACTTCCAATTCGAATAATGTCACCTGTTAGCGTTCGTAAGGTTATGGGAAATGATACTTCTTTATTGCACCAGGTAGTACATGCCCCATATACATTTACCGTTGATGACCTTGACAAGGATGATGCTATGCTTAATGCGGCATATCGTCAGTTCCTTAAGGGATTTGCATCTGAGCAGAATATTAAAATGATGTGTGGTTTATATCGCGGTATATGTGAGGGATATGAGAAAGCATTTGCATCAGGAGCATTAGATGATGTGATACTTGCACAAAGGACGAATTCAAAAATATCTGTATCCGTTAGTTATCTTGGTACACTTAGAGGTGACGAATATACTAACAGAATTCGAATGAGTGCTTTCCATGCTATGCAGGAAAGGGGAATTATGACTCAGGTAACTGAGGTAGGAAACCATTTCTATATCGACTGGTACCAGGGATTCCATGGAGATATGTATGCAAAGGCAATGAGAGACATAATGAAAGAAGCTGGTATAAAAGGTGTTCGACTTGAACGTGTCGAGTAAAAGAATACTGAAGATAATAGGGAAAATGCTACTTATTCTTTCACTTGCAACTGCTGCAGCAGCTTTATTCCTATGGATGACTGTGGAAAGAAAAGGTATAGCAGTTGACACAGCCATTGTTAATACCACATACGGAAGTGTCAGGGGCTCTATTGATGATGGTGTATACACTTATCATGGAATAGAATATGCCAAGGCAAGAGAGAGGTTTGTCCCTGCAGACAAGCCTGATACATGGAGTGGAGTTAAAGATACAGTAGAATATGGTGAGATATCGCCACAGGGTGCAATATTTGGACGGGAACCACGGGATTATAGCGAGGGTGATAACAATTGTCTTAATCTCAATCTATGGACCCCTGCTATAGGTGACGGTGGGAAAAGACCAGTTATGGTGTGGTTTCATGGAGGAGGATTCTCCATCGGTTCAGGAAATGATGAAGATTATGACGGAACTAATCTTGCTAGAGATGAAGATGTTGTAGTTATAACTGTTAATCACAGACTGAATGTGTATGGATTCTTAGACCTGTCCGATTATGGGGACAAGTATAAGTATTCTGCCAATGTAGGAATGTATGATTTGGTAAATGCTCTTGAATGGGTTAAAAGCAATGCGGCTTCCTTCGGTGGCGACCCAGAAAACATAACGATATTTGGTCAGTCTGGTGGTGGAGGCAAGGTTCTTGCGCTCATGACTTCTTATTATGCCAAGGGACTTTACAATAAGGCTATTGTTGAGTCGGGAGCATCGGATGTACAGGGGGCGGTCTTTACTGAAGAAGAGGTAAGTAAATATCTGACTGAAAGAATACTAGAAGAGCTTAATATTAAGAAGAGTGATATAGAAGATATACAAAATGTAAGTAATGCTGACTTGCAAAAAGCTTCAACGAAAGCGTTGGAAGATACTGCTATGAAATACAAGATTCCGGTTGAGGTTGGAAACGGTTATGCTTTGGAATGGCAACCTGTAGTAGATGGTGATTTCATTCCAACAAACCCTGTTGTTGGAGATACATTTGCCGCTGCAAGCATGGACATACCTCTTCTAATTGGAAGTAATCTTGAAGAATGGGCAGTGTATGCCGGACAGACGCATGATGTTAATAGCAAGATTGAATCAGCATTTGAGAAGGCATATATTAATGAAGATGTAGATATTGCAGAGAATACAGATATTATTGTTAGGCAGCCTACTTTGAAATTGATGAAGCATAAAGCTGCTCAAGGTGGTGCTAATGTATATGGTTATGTGTTTACGTATCAGTCAGGAATTGCAGGTGCTTCTCATAATAGTGAGATACCGTATGTCTTCAGGAATGCATCTGATAATGACAAGATTACTGACATAATGAGTGGGCTGTGGACTAGCTTCGCACGAACTGGAGTGCCATCATACAAGGGAGTAGAGAAGTGGGCGCCATACACTGTTAAGACTGGCGCAACCATGATACTTGATGAGAAGCCTTATCTTACATATAAGCATGATGAGAAGCTGCTTGAGCTTATCAATCCAGGATATAAATACTAGATTAGTTGATTAATAATAATTGACAAATAAGAGATGATTATGGCATATTTTATGTAGCAAAAAGAAAGGGAAGAGATAATAATGGATAAGAAAGCGCTATTTTTGGAAGTTAATCCCGTATTTGCAACTGCAAAGGGATGTTTGGGATTATTGATGAATACCGGAGTTAAAGGAGCCAAGGAGCTTGGAAGTAAGATTGATATGGGTGTTCCTCGTGCAACGGATACTCCACCAGAAATCATAAGAGCATATATGGTATCTAATGAGGCACGCTATTATATTGGTAATATTATGGCGGAAGAATCTGGCTGCGATACAATAGTTGACCTTCCATGTGGATATGTTCCAAGAGGACTAGCACTTACTGAATCGGGAAAGGAGTTCTACGGACTTGATTTGCCTGCTGTAATAGAAGAGCTAGAGCCAGCTATTCGCGAGATTGCAACAAGTGAACAGAATGACAAGATGCATTTTGAGGCAGTTGATGCTACTAATCTTGATTCTCTAAGAAATGCGCTTAAGGGCGCAAAGGGTAAAATATGTATTTTGACAGATGGACTCCTTGGATATTTTAATAATCCAGAGCTTGATTCTGTCTTGAATAATATAAGAGAGATTCTCAAAGAGCATGGAGGAATGTGGGTTACTGCAGATAAGTATGCCAGAGAGCTTGGTGCTGAGACATTTTCAGCTCTTACAGATTCTGATGGTGAGATTGTCAAAGAAATGATGCAAAAGGGCGGAGCCAAGGTTGCTAATATTCCAGTTAATCATACGGTAATTCAAGGAGAAGTGTCTGAGGCAAAGAAGTATTTCAAGGAGCATGGATTCGAGATAGAAGAAGTCACTTATGCTAAGAAGCTACCACAGCTAACAAGTCTGGATAATAATTCTGATGATTTAGATAAGCTTCGTAAAGCATATGAGAGCATTATCATGTGGGTGATGACTGTAAAGGATGGCGATGTTAAAAAGACTGATGAAGGAAAAGAGTTCGATGTTCAATGGGAGAGAGATGGAAGTACTCTTGTGTGTAAGATTACAGGCAGATTAGATACTATTACAGGACCTGAGCTTTTGTCAGAGTATCGCGAACAGAATACAGATGGAGTTCAGGAGATTATTATGGATTTGGCGGATACAGAGTATATTTCGTCAGCTGGACTTCGTGTAATTAATATAATGTCTGAATCACTTCCAGACCCTGATGAATTCCGCTTTAAGAATGTGACTGAGGATGTGATGGACATATTAGAGGTTACAGGCTTTGCCGATGTATATGAGATAATATAACGTAGAGTTTCGACGCAGATTATATTTTTAAGAAAGATATTAAGACATTTTCAAGAAAAACCTGACATTAAGACATTTTCAAGAAAAACCTTGACATAGTAACACATTTCTTATAATATAGACAAGGTACGTTCTGTGGACTGTCCGTGTCCGGCTTCGCAGAACCTTAAGAGATTACAATAGGAGGTGTATAGATTGGCTAACATTAAATCTGCTAAGAAGAGAGTATTAGTATCACAGACTAAGGCTGAGAGAAATAAAGCAATCAGATCTAAGGTTAAGACTTGTATTAAGAAAGTCGAGACAGCTGTAGAGAGCGGCGACAAGCAAGCTGCTAGCGAAGCATTAACAGTTGCTATCTCTGAGATTAACAAGGCTGCAAGCAAAGGTGTATATCACAAGAATAACGCAGCTAGAAAAGTATCTCGTCTAACACAAGCTGTTAACAAGATTGCCTAGTTCAATATATAAGAAATAATAAATCCCACTAACTACCGTCATGGTTAGTGGGATTTTTTGTGTTTATTATATATTGAACTAG